>Ga0247733_1000112_pt1 | contig 118445 bp, 120 predicted proteins | sample UWRJL043104R2_FD_180932 | JGI IMG/M metagenome (GOLD analysis project Ga0247733, IMG submission 180932) | Plant litter microbial communities from Arlington Agricultural Research Station in Wisconsin, United States - UWRJ-L043-104R-2 | ecosystem: Environmental > Terrestrial > Plant litter >... | reverse complement strand
GGGGGGGGGGGGGGGGGGGGGGGGGGGTGGGGGGGGGGGGGGGGGGGGGGGGGGGGGGGGGGGGGGGGGGGGGAGGGTGGTGGTGAGGGTGGCGAGGGTGTAGGTGCTGATGTTGAGGTGGCGGTTTTGCTGGAACCAGGTCGAGAAGAGGGGGTCGATTGGCAGAGAGGGGGCGGTAGAGGGGGAATCGGCGGCAGCCACGCAGGCCTGGCTTAACGCCAGAAAGTCGTCGACGTACCTCTCTGGCGCAACGAAGCGGAGGTACTTGTCCTGCCGATCGAGCACAAGTGAGCGAGCGATAGCATCCAGCAAATCCACCATCTCCCACGGCAGTGCAGCGCTAGGTCCTTCCGTGTTGTGCAAAGCCCCATGGACCGGCTCCTCCCCCGCGCAGATATAGCTCTTACACCGCGGCTCACAGCCCTCGAGCGATCCCAGCGTGTCGATGATATCCATCACGACGCCATCACACCACATCTCCTTCAAGTTCTCGTGAAACCGGACGTTCGCCCGACTCCGTAGCACCTGCCCCGGAGCGTCATAAATAGCTTCCCACCGCTGACCATGCAGCGGCCGGAAATTCCCTACGTGCCCGCTCGCACTCTGACTCGCCATCAGTGGCACCGGGCTCACGAACTCGGTGTACACGCGCCAGTCCGGTGTCCAACTCGGCACCGCGTTCTCCAAACTCACCTCCACATCCCGCCCATACCTCCCGAAGATATGCGCAAAGCAAATGATATCTAAACTGCCATATTCGTTCCAAAACGAACGAACGAGCTTCGCATACAATCGCTCCACGCTAGTCGTGTACTCCGGATCCCCCACCATCTTCCTATCCCTCTCGGTAATAAGCCCGAGGACGGAGTAAATGCGATCTCTCGCGTCGGACGCAGAATGGTTCCCCAGATACGCGATGGTAGCGACGAGGCTCATGCCGTTCGTCTGCGGGTTGCCGTACCACTGGTGCACGCGCCGTCTGTTGAAGGCAGCGTCGAAGGCCTTGCGGGGGACGACGTCGTGCTGCATGGTCCGGAGACCCGTGCCACAGAGGAAGATGTTGTACATTGCCGACTTGAACTTCCCGCGGGAGATGGTGTTGGGGCCGCAGGCGAAGATGGCTTCGCGGGGGAGAATGAATTCCTGCAGCGTCCAGACGCGAGTCCACCACGGCCGAGCGAGGAGATTGCTGACCACCGCCCACTGCTGTGCAAACTCCGTGCTGCGCAGCCGCTCGCGGATACTCTCGTCCGCATCGAAGGCGAGCCCGACGGTACTGAGGTACTTGAGGAACTTGACCGCGCCCGTGCAGTCACTTCCGTCCTCCACCCGATCCCCCAACCAGACAACCGCCTTCCTAGCGCTTTTATAGACATCAGCCATGATACTCACCTGGCTCTCCCTCTCTTTCCCATCCTTCAAATTAATACACAGTGAATCCACCCACCACCAGTCCTTATCATCGAACATCTCATGTTTGCTCACCATCCTCAAAAACGGAACCAGACTGTGCAAGATGGGCAATGTCCCCGTGTCTAGCGTAATGGTTTCATCGGAGAAGGATTTGTTTCCCCAGGTGTATGATACGGTGTAGAAAGGTGGCGCGTCGGCAAGGCGGAAGCGTTTGAGTCTGCCTGTGAATGTGCCATCTCGAGCATGTGAGATGCGGAGGAGGCGGATTGAGGCGCCGGAGAGTTTTTGGTGGTAGACGGGGTTGAATGTGGTAGCTCCTGCGTCGACGTCCATGGCGTGCGGGTGGCTTGTGAACGCTCATGTGCTGAATGTCGGTACTGTGAAGCCTAGCATGCGTAGTTAGCCGAATCCGGATTAGCGCTTTCGGCGTAGGCATCAACCTTGGAGTGCTGTTTAGGAGAAATGCCGTGGTATCTAAATAACGTCTGTAAAGTTGATCACTACTCAAATGTAAAGAGGTATTGATCAAATGTGTAACATGTCTGGCGTGAAAGAAAGCTTAGAACAATCAGAGGCGCTGTATTCATGTATGCATATGCTGCGTTATGGTATCTCTCATTCCCTTCCATGGCTTCCTTCATTGTCTCCTTCTCTCCACTTCTTCGGCCAAAATTTCAGTTTGAACCACTCCCCTAGACCATCCTGATTTCTCCCTCCACCACGGTCGCCATAGCCCCAGGTCCCTCGCCGGCTGATAGGGCTGAGTGCGGCATCGGGCTCCGAGTGATTGTCGTCTTCTGGATCCGGATGATCGAGCAAGGATGTTGAGCTGTCGACGGGCCGCTTGCCCTGAGATATGCTACTACTTCTTCGGCCACTCCCTATGCTATCGAACCAGGATCTTCGCTGCATTTGCTCCAGCCAAGTTGACGAATTGTTCTTTCGTCTGGCAGGTAAAGTACCGGACCGTGGCCTGCGGACTAAGTCTTCCGGGCGTCTAACAGGTGATGGAACCGCATCTCTGTCATTCAGCTCATTCCAAATCTCATTTGTTTCCTCTGAAATTGTCATTCTCCGTCTTCTCGGTGGTCTGCGAAGAGACGGGCTCGAAGGTGGACTTGAGGACCGTTTCGAATCCAACACCGGCCTCTTCTTCGGTCGTGGGGTCACAGTGACAGCGGGACCGGTCGGTGCTCGAACAAGAAGTGGCGTCCTCTCATCAATGCTGTGACGTTTGCGCTGTTCGTAGACAGAGCCATGCAATCCTGGAGGCTGCTGTTCGAGATCATCAGACGAAGTGGGTTCCTCGTCTAGAGTACCGTGAACGAGACCGATGCCGGGTGTTAGTGCAGTCTGCGGCATGACTCCGAGTCCCTTCTTGACCGCGTGAGGCGAGGAGGGCTCTTCATCGCCTTCCTCCAAGCGCCAGCTCAAGCATACCACCCCGCCGAGCAAGATAAAGGTACCAACAGCCAAAAGCCCTGCGCTTAGATTTGTCAACCGGGAGGACTGGTGGAAATAGATCAAGCCGTCTATGATCGCAATAACGTTGTACACGCAGAATATAAGAGGATAGAGCACGCTGGTGCTGCACAGCTTCAGGCCGCGGTGCATGTAATAGAGCTGGGTCAAGGCGAACGCAACGAGTCCGATAAGGACCATCCACGACTGCCAGCGGTTGAACTCGTTGTGGCGGTCCACGATGGTGCGCACAAGCAGCTCAACAGCGCTCTTCGCGATGAGCAAGGAATGGGCAGAGAGGATTCCGCTGACGCATCCGAAGCAGATACCGCGCACAAGTCGCAGGCGCGGAGTCGGGCGGGGATAGACGCGTTTCAGGAACCAAGTTGCAGCAATCAATGCGACGACCATCACAAAGGTGCCCACCATCCACATCAGAAACTGCCGCCGTCCAAGGAGCTCGAGCAGCTGGTCCAGATTGTGCGAAGGCTCGCTGATGGCTCCAAATATGCCAATCATGAGGGCTCCTACTGCGACGAGTACGGTGCCGACCAACGAAAATCGGGTGAAGGGTTCGCTGAGGACGACGGAGGCGCATATCGAGTTGAAAACGAGGCCGGACGCTTGCAGTGTAGAAAGGACGGGGAGTGGTAGGGTGGTGATCTGTATGGTACTGCCCACAATGTTTGCCACGACGAACATGAGCATGCCCAGCTGCTGGAGTTAGCGCAAGTCTCGCGAAGACATGTATAGCATGCTCACCTGCCATCTCCGCCGCTTGTAGGGTGGTCTCCGCTCATAGTCGTCTTCCTTCTCTTCCTCTAGAAGATGCGATTTGCGCTGGAGGGTCAAGCCGATGCTCTGGATGCAGGTGGATGCGAGGCCAACGATAACTCCGAGCTATGCATTGACGGTTAGTACTGTATGTGCAACCGCAGTATGTTCCTGCTCGAGATAAGGCCAGCTTACAGCAACGCTGGCGCCCGCAGACAGCTCCACCATGTCGGCTTGTGGGGGCGGTGTGCGCGGTGCGGTGCAGTGGTTGCTACCGACAAGGCAGAGGCATGCTGGTGGGATGGGTGTATGTGGTAGGTCTGCGCGTGGAGGTGTCGTGAAGCGGTTGGACGCGACCGGCGCTGCGACGATGCAGGTGCGTCACAGATAGTCGAAACGGGACGGGCCACGAGACTGAGGGAGGATGGCCCGGGGGGGCGGCCGAGGCGAGTGACAGGGATCAGCGGCGTGATGATGTCGTCTGGAGAGAGGTCTCAGAAACACTGCACGATGTGACGAGCAAAGCTGCAGAAACGTGCAGTATCAGTAGCCTTTATACGAGGCTTGCGGCGGAATTGTGATTGTTGTCGTTGTAGCAGCCTCTACCTTGGTACGTACCGCATGCGACGACCTGGTTGCAAGCGGCTAACGTAATCGAGGCGTGCATGTGCATTTGCGCCTATCGCCAATTCGGTCGGTGCCCCAAGCTCTCGACACAACCCCAAGCTCCAACTCGCACCGCCCTCCACCGCCAGCACCACCACAGACACTCCCCTCCACCCGCCACAAACCCCCAAGCAACACCGCCGTCATGTCGCAAATACACGCCATGTCCGACGACCAGGTACGATGGCCTCGGCGCCCCAGGCAGCTCCGCACGCTGCAGAGCTCCCCGCCATACGTCAGTAGCTGCTAATGCGTGCCCCCGACAGGTCGCCGGCGAGCTGCGCAAGATGACGGCCTTCATCAAGCAGGAAGCCATGGAGAAGGCCAACGAGATCCGCCTCAAGGCCGACGAGGAGTTCGCCATCGAAAAGTCCAAGCTCGTGCGCCAAGAAACGTCGTCGATTGACTCGTCCTACGAGAAGAAGTTCAAGCAGGCCAGCATGTCGCAGCAGATCACCCGCTCCACCGTCTCCAACAAGTCGCGGTTACGCATTCTGTCTTCTCGCCAGGAACTGCTCAACCGCCTGTTCGAGGAGGCGAGCAAGAAGTTGGGCGGTGTGTCCAAGGACAAGGGCAAATACCAGGGCATATTGAAGAACCTGATACTCGAGGGTGCCTACGCCCTCGGCGAGGACAACATGAAGGTGAAGGCGAGGAAAGCCGACTATGACGTCGTGAAGAAGGCCATCGACCAGGCCCAGTCCGAGTACAAGAGCAAGACGAACAAGGAGACCGCTATCACCATTGACGAGAGCGACCCGCTACCGGAAGGATCGTGAGTGTTGCTGAATTTGTTTTGCGGATGCAGGCTGACAATCCGCAGTGCCGGTGGCATCACCATTTCAGGTTCTGGTGGAAAGATCGACATTAACAACACCTTGGAGGAGCGACTGAAGCTACTCGAAACCGATGCTCTACCATCTATCAGGGTCATTCTATTCGGCGAAAACGAGAACAGGAAGTTCCACGATTGAGAGCTGATATCTTCGACGAGGTAGTGTCTTATCTGCGCATATAATGATTAGTCGCTTAAGCATGAGTGTCGGCGGCAATCCACGAGAACAAGGTGGTGCATGTGGTTTCATTTGATCCGCAATCGTCTACCATCATGCAGTTCCCGAGTATATCTAGTCTCGGAGAAGGTTGTAGAATAGCTGGGAGTTAGCGAGCCTTCCTGTGCAATTGTATACCTGTTTGACAATGGCCTTGGCCACCGTACTCTGAGGTAGACAGACGACCTACGTGGTGTTGTTTGGCGAGAAATCTCCATAACGTGCTCTATCTCGGCTCGATTGATGAAGAGCTCAGAGTGGTTGGCACCAGAGCCCACCCTTTCAAAGATGGCTCTCGACGCACCCCACCAATCACAAAATACCCAAAGCTCTTAACCCTAGCACTTCCTGCCTCTGGAAAAAGAAAGTTGCGGATAACTGCGCGGGCAGTCGAGATGGCCACTAGCCCAAAACAGTAGTTATTTCCCCACCACTAGCGACGACCAACCACCAGGAACCCCACCATCGCCGCCGGCATCAACCACAGTCGCTGGAGACATTAAGCTCGTATCCGCCGCGGACAGCTGCTAAGGCTTAGCAAGCGTATGCAGGTCAAACATACCCGTGTGTCACGGCCACTCAGACGCCTCAGACGCTCCTATCTTCTGCTGCATTTAGTATGTTGTTCCTCGATAGGCATGGTGGTGGGGTAACGGCGCATACTAAGTCTCCCGATTGTCGAGATTGTGACAGGGCGAGATGGTTAGTGGACTTTCGGGCGGGAGGGGTTGTTTAAAGCTGCGGCTTCTTGCTGTTTGTTTTGGTTTGTGATCTGCCCGCTCTCTATCTCTCCGAACTCACTCTCGTTCTCATCGACAAACCACATCCAAGTCCAATTCGATTCTCCAAACATAAGGACCGCAAACATGGCTCCCCTCGCGATGCAACACTACCCGAATGCGCAAGCCGAGTTCAAGCCCCCTCTCATCGCAAACGAGAACGCCTACCTTGGCGACGTCTGCAGCAGGTCAGTTCATGTTCCTCTACCTTACCCTGGACGCAAACTAAGACCCCCACAGCGATAAAGTCAACCCCGACAAGCCCATCTCCTGCGGCTTCTACCGGCTCGAAAAGGGCACGCCCCTCGTGTACACATACACATACGACGAATGCAAGATTATGGTCGAGGGAAGCATGACGATCGAGGATGAGACGGGCAAGAAGGTGCTGGGCAAGGCTGGAGATGTTTTCTTCTTTCCCAATGGGAGCACGATTACATTTACGACGGAGGATTACGGATTGGCGTTTTTCACGGGGCAGAGGAAGCAGGCTGCTGCTTAGGCTGGAGGTACGGACGAAGTGATGAATTTCAACACATACTGGGAAGGACGGGTGCCATGTGGCGTTGACTATCGTGTACATAATGACGTGTCGTCTTCGGTGAATATACCGTATGGGAACTGCTTGGGCTCTAATATGGAAGGAGAAAGTTGTGCGTGCGCTTGCGTGCACGGCGGGCTATATCCTCTCAATCGAACTTTCTCCACTGATTCTCGATAGTTGATTCAAGAACAAATTTCACAGCATCTACGCAAATCCTTGTACCGAATTTCCAGAAACTATCTGGCGTTCATAGATTGATCGAAGGCGACTGGCAACGGCTTGCATACGAAACCCTCCCAACCATCCTTCCGTCGAAGTGTAGGCATGTGGTCACGGAGGTGATTAAGGAACATCAGCTCATCTGACCATCCATTGCAATGTAAATTATCTGTAGTAGCTAAAACTAGTAAACCTGCAAGCCTGCGCCCTTTGATCGAGGTCGCTAATAGTCACAGGTTTCCCGCTGCGATACTGATATCTTTGCAGTCTGCATGAAACTACGCAAGATATACAAACTTCTGTATCGGTACTTTATGCGCTCTCGATCACCTCATCACAATCCCCCATCAGGCACCATAGCAAGTCCAACCCCCCTCACAGACTCTCCGCCGTAACCATCGGCCCCTGCACCTCATCCCTCTTCTCCTTCCCACCCAACAATTCCACAATCGTAAGCGCAAAAAGCATCGCAGTACCCGGTCCCCGACTAGTAACCAACTTCCCATCCACCACAATCCGCTCTTCACTATACTCCCACCCACCCTCCTCAACCTCCTCCTTCACACTCGGATGACTAGTAACCCGTCCCTTCTCCCTGCCAAACTGCTTCTGCGCCGCCACTAATGCTGTTGTTGCGGCACAGATGGTTGCGACCCACTTCCCTGCTTTGCGGAACTCGTTGAGTAATTCCAAGACCTCGCGCGTGGCACAGAAAGTTTTTGCGCCAGGGCCGCCGCCAGGGAGGATGAGGATGTCGTAGGTTTGTGAGATGGTTTCCTGCGGTAGGGAGAGAAGGGAGGGGTAGTCTGGGATGATGCGGATGTTGCGGGTCATGCTGGAGGACATTAGAGGGGAATGATTGGGAACAGGGTCTGGAGATATGTAAAACGGCTGGAGAGAATTCGAGTGACCGGAAAATCCTGCGCAAAGTACAGCAAGTTGACTTCAGTGTAGATAAAGGAGGACTCACTGAGCGTATCCTTCATTCTTGAGCTGTACACCTGCGGAAACGATTTCAAACCCAGCCCGCGTCAAGACTATGCTTATCAGCCACGCATCCCCTTAACACAGTCCGCCCATCCAACTCAGACTCACCATCATAGGGCGTGACAAACTCAATCTCCTCGCTCCCATCCGCGACCAAGATCAATGCTTTTGGCATAGTGTCCGCCTATTGGAGTCGTCGGTTTTCGAGAAGAAGACGTAAAGCCGCGTGATCCAATTTGCGAGATTTTCTTTTGGAGATCTGACAATCACGTCCTCGCGAGAGAATACGTCATGGAGTGACATGTGGTTTGCTCCCAATATGACGTTTGCCGGGTGGCCCGAGCTCCGTGGTCGACACGATGAGCCCCGCCGTGGGGTACAGCTTGTGCCGAGAAAATCTAAGTACGAAGGGGAATGATTCAACGTAGATCAAATTGACTGTCTCTGCGAGTCACTTGCGAATCTTCCAGGACCTGCAAGCGCCATGTGCAACGTACAATGGCTACCGTCGAGCGGACCGGTTGATGGCAATGTAGCTGTCTAGAATCCAAGGTTCACAGCTCGTCTATGTGTCTATATACCTCCTCTTCCATGTAACCAACCTCCAAATCTGAACCCAATCCCATAACGCCCCATACCCAGACTCTCGAGTTCCTTCTTTCTTCCCCAACTTAGGCCTTAGCCTTCCCCGCACCATAATAATGCGCCATCTCCAACCCAGCCCTCTTAAACCCACACTTGACATAAAACCCCTCGTTCGTCTCGGAGCAATCCAGAATACTCTTGTAGCAGCCGACCTTCTCCGCCACAAAGTCCAGCGCCTGGATTATCCTCAACCCAAGCTTCTTGCCTTGCTGGTCTTTAGAGACGGCGATGTCTTCAATGTGGCCGACGAGCCCGAGGTTGTGGATGAATTTGCGCTCGACGATGAGCGCGCCGGTGCCGACGATGCGGGATGCGGGGTCGAGGATGGAGAGCATGAAGTATTGGTCGTTATGTTGCGTGAGCCATTCGTAGCGTGTGTTCCATTGCTGAGAGGGGTGGATTAGATCCTTGTTCGTTGCAGGAAGGAGTGATCAGATAGGGATGTTGGGCTGGGAGAGCTGGGAAGCGCGTGCGGGTACAGGGAAGAAGAGCTAGCTTACCTCTTCAGTCACATCTCCCACCGTCGTAAGCACCCTCAACACATCCAGAAACCCCTTCTGGTAGTCCCCCTTCTGCAGTGGCCGTATCGTATAGCCCTCGGGGAGCTGCGCAGCGACGTCCGGGGAGATGAGCGACGCGCTGAAAAGCGGCATTGAGTCGTCGGTCACGGATGTTTGCAGAGACATAGTCGGTGTGTATGAAAAATTGAGCTGTTGCTCAAAGAAACGAAACGCGGGCGAGCTGTAATCGTGTTCTGGAGCTCGGGTGCAAAAGTCGAGGTTGAGTGCTCGAGAATTGTGGGTACGTCTGCGGGGTGGTGGGGTACTTTTAGAGCGGCGGTGAGCGGATGCGCAGCTGTTTCGGGACGAGTGTTCGGTATGTGCTTTAAGTGAAGGGATGTGCGTGCAATTGAGAGGTTCACGGCGTCAAATGGAGTCTCGAAATTCTTTGTGAGGTTTGTTGAACTTGCTGAACTTGCTGAACTTGCTGACGGCTGAGGGACTAGCTCCAGGAACCAGCGAGGAATCTAAAATTAGCACAGGATTTCCAGACAACCAACAACCTCATATCTTCCGTGCATTCGCTTCTATCATCTACTTCCGACTCTGAGGGTTCATCAAAAGGCGACAGTAGCGAAGAATGCTCGACCTCGATACCCGCTCTTCAGTCGAGCCATATCGGAATCCGTAGGGATGCTCATACATCTCGCCCCTCCTGGGCCGTAGCTCCAAACCTCACGCCTGATAGCAAACATTACGCAGCACATATAAGTACTGAGTACCAAGATCATGAAGAGAGAACGCCTAACGCCGACCCTTAGCACCGTGGGCTCGGGCCATCTCCAAAACATCCTCCGGCTCCCGGGCCCCATCACTCAAATCGATGCCCACGGCACTAGCCAACTCCCGCGCAAGCTCATCAGCGAGCCTCTCCAGCCTCAAAATCTCCTCCTTCGGGTCCTCTCTTCTCCCATTGTCTCCTCTACGTACGCTCTCTACTATCGACGCGCTCTCTATTATTGACGCACACACCTGCCTTAAGGACTCCACCGGCGTCGGCGGCGCTCCAGAAACAGCGTCCTCAGTACTGCGCGCAACAAGCTTCCTCTTCGACTGTTGCAGGTCCCGCAGTTTTCGCTGTCTCGTCTGCTCTTCTCGGGTCATTAGAAGTGGATGATCGACGACTGGGACGGCCTTGGGGGAAATAGCTGGCCGCTTAGGACTACGGATTACTGTTCTTGACGAAACTGGGGACGACTTCGGTGTACCATGCTTGCTGCCATTTCTATTGGAGCCGAGGATTGCGTTTTCAACATCGGAGCTCGCCAGTGGATTGAGCAGTTCTTCTGTCATCAAGACCGAGACCCGTTTTGAGATACCATTTGAGTTGAAGACGGGTGGAGTACGGGGCCGATTCGAAGTAGATGATGCTGCCGTTGGGATGACGATCTGAAGATGCTTTGCACCGCGAGAAGTCTTCATCTCCTGGGCACAGGTTGGATGGAACGGCACAGGCGGTTGCACGTCTTTTGCAGGCGAGCCTTCTACCGAGCCGAACTTCGCAGCAAGTGTCTTTTTGTTCCGAGCCTTGCCAAAGCCAAACCCCTTTCTCTCTTTTTTCTCCGAGGTCGTCTTCTCCGCTGGACCGGTATTCCTCAAGAAGTAATTGAGGTCGTTAAGAGGTCGCTGCGAGGTGAGCTCCTCGTGGCTCGGTATTGGTGGAGCTGTCAACACATGTTCAGGATCCGGCGTGGATCGTCCGCCGTTCAGCTCGTGAGCGCCATGATTCCGGCGCGGTGTTTGCGACGAGGTATGTGGTCCACCATATGGCGAGTATTGACCGCAAGCAGCCGAAGTGAAATCGCTCTGCGAAGAACCCGCATAAGCATGCCGAGGACTGGTAGGGCTATTCATTCTCTCCGGTTTGCGGCTGGGTAGATTCGGTGAGGCCCTAGTCTGGACACTGAGACTAGCTTCGCCGACGAGTTTAGCTGAACCCCCAATTTCCAAGCTCTTGAAGTATTCTTGCACAGCAAATAGAGCGGATTTCTGGCTGACATTCTCAATGTCCACATAGGGAGGTAGTGTGTCCACGTCACTTCCGGTGACCTCGCGACGGTGCTGCGCGACCAATGGCTCCAAGGGCGAATAACGGCCTGATCCTATTGACGAGGTGGCTCTGGATGCTTTCCGAGACGTCGTAGCGCTATGAGCCGACTTGCTTAATCTGCCAGTGCCCCCGGATGAGTTGCTCATATGTTTTCGGTCCCCCCGTTGCTGCTCGAGAGGACCAGATTCGATAGAGTTCATTGGGCAGTCGTGGAAGGAGTCGTTTGTGTGTCGAAAGTCGTCGTAGTATGCGTGTGGGGTTTCAGTCCGTCGTGGAGAAGGAATTTCGAAATCGCGCGGGGTGTGATTCATGAATGTACCACGGCGTCGTTGGTAACAGGTAGCCTCTTCGGCTGATTGGGGTGGAAGATCAGGGTCGGTATCCTCAATGTCTGCAGCATGCGGGCGTTCCTCCGCGTGCTCCAATGGCGTTGGTGATGCTGCTCTTCTTCCGAACCTGCGTCTGAACCCGCCTTCGCTCCTCACGCTGCTCTTCTCTTCACCTCCAGTCCTTCCAGCATATTCCATCGCGCTGAAGCCCGGGTGGCCCAACATCTTGGACGATTGTGAGTGATTTGCACGGTCCCTATAGCAATTGTCAAAGTCAAAGTCTGCTCAGACACATCTGTCGGTACTTCCTTACGTGACGGGTCGTTCACGCGGCATGTCAGTGATTTAATGCTGATTGAGCCTCGCTTGTGGGTCGTAGTAGCGCGTGCGAGATACGCCTCGTCTGGGAGTGTCTCACAACCTGGGAATTGGTATGCAACGTGCTGCGTATTCAGTTGAGGTCCCACACGACACAGTACAACCGTGTGTCTTCCTGCGGGTTAATTCGGCCAAGTGGCACCCCCAAGGTCAGAATCGTGAGAATGAGAAGAAAGGAGAATTGTTCGGGTTGGCAGCTATCCCGGCATCATAGCATACCAACCTTTTGCCTCTCCTCTGCTCCAAATGTGCGCTCGCAGTGCCCCCTCCTACTCCTCCAGTTAGTTCGTCTAGATAACCGCCAACGGCGGGCGCAGCAGAGTCGCAGCAGTCCAGGTACCAGAAAGTCCCTCGACCCCAGCCGACGTTGCAATCGCGAGTGGTGCACCAGGTGGGAAAAAAGTGCTGCCGTGCAACGTGTGGCGTTACTTTCGCGCAGGGGACCCTTCGAGTCGATCTGTGTAGACGTCACACCACAAGCGCTGACAGACTCTCCCTCCCCTCGCTACGAGTCCGTTTGTCCACGCGCATATGTAGCTCGGAAGTTGCTCACGGGAGGAGGCGTGTGAGTAGTCTGATACTCCAGTAGGAAAGGATGAAACGTGAATGTGAATCGAAGAGATGTGGGAGTCCACAGTTGCTCTCAACGCTGAAGAGAGAGGTTGGAGCGGTGCAGGCAGGCAGGCAGCGACGGCATGGGCCACACCCGCTGCTAGGCTCCATTCTACGCCTTCGAAATCGAGGGGTCACGAGCTGTCACGATAACTGGATCGATGGTATGTAGCACGGGGCTCAACGGTGTCACCTTGGGTGATTGGAGTGTTGCACGAACATCTTCTTTCAGAAAGAGGGGAACCGATTGCGTACCGACTGGCAACATGTGTTGAGAGAAAGGGAAGCTAGGTATCTGAGACTGAGGACTGTTGTATTGGATGCTGAGGAACTCGAGGACAAAGCGTGGCGGGTGGCAGCGTGCTCAAGGCTCTGATTGACTCAACCCCGCGTGCAAGGCACGAGCGCGTTGGACGCAAGAGCATCCGAACGCAGACGGGGGGTTGGGTGCATGAGAGTAGCACGAAGAGGCTTTCCCGCGGGCCAGGTCGACGCGCTGCGTGTCAATGTCACCGAAGATCAGGGGCCGTGCAATTTCTCAGCCACCACGCTGCGAAGGCGTCCAGAGGGAAGCAACCCCTCTCCTTGGCTGTCCCACTATTCCGTGGAGCCTTTAAGCGGCTGTTCAAGATTCTACAATTCTACAGGTTCAAAACGCCGAGAAAATGCCCAAGGGCTTAACGAGCCACCAGTGATGCCCAAACGCCGTTGCCCGCTGGCATGAATGCACCAAATACAGTCTTAGCTGCGTATTCGCGTCGAAACTCTCTGTCCATGTCGTTACCTCTTGGGTCTTTTGTTGTTGATCAAAGGATTTGGTGGCTCTCGTGGCCGTCTTTTCAAGATCTTTGGCTTGGTCATTCCTCCAAGCACGTCCCCAGGCCGCGCTGTCGTCGGTTCAGGTGTGGCAGAATCCTTGCTCACCCCATTGCCTCTCTGCGCTGAATCCGAGTGATGTACTGGTGTTGATGCTCCACTCGTATTAATCATGTTCGATGCGGGTTCCGAATTCGCGTCTTCCGTGTCAACGTCCATCATCTCCGTATCCTCGTTGCTGTTATCACTATGCTTGCGTTTGCCGTTCGGGAGGCGATGTAAAGGTTCCTGCTTGATGCGAACGGGGAAATCCGACCCCGACGATTGATTGCTCCCAGTGCGACTCATCGGCTCGGCTTTGATCTCTTGCTTAACAAACTCTTGCTTGATCTCCTGCTTGATCTCTTGCTTGATCTCTTGCTTGACGAGGGCCGGCTTCACTGGCACATCGAACATCCCCGGCCGCGCTGGATAAGCGCTGGAGTGCTTACTCAGCATCTTCTCGAGGTCGCCATCCGTGTAACGTTGCCGCTTCTTTGCATCTTCAACCAGCTGCTTCCAAAACGTCCCGCGGACGAGCGACTGCGAATTGCCCAAGACCCACAACGAAGACTTCGCACGTGTAAGACCCACGTTCATACGGCGAATATCCTGCAAGAAACCAATACCGCCAGCGGGGCTTGCACGAACGCAAGAGAAGATAATGACTTCGCTCTCTCGACCCTGAAACGCATCGGTAGTGTTGAATTCGATGTGGTCAATGATGCTGGGCCCATACTCGGCCGTGAAGCGGTTCTTGAGTTCGCGAAGCTGAGATTTATACGGTGTGATGATGCCGACTTTGCCCTTGAAGTCGTAATTCGGGTGATCGCTGGTAAGACGCTGGTATAGTCGCATAGCAATTCTGATCTCGGCAATGTTGATGAGTGAGTGGCCCTTTGGTGCAGCTTGGTGTTGACCCTGGACGTCAAAGAATCGATAAGGACCAAGGATTACACTATTGTGCCAGGGCTGCTTGCGGAGCGCCGCCATGTCACCTCCATCAAGCAGCTTGCCATCGTAGAAGGTCTGACTGGGGAAATGACTGATCTCTGGATGCATACGGTACTGTGTATCCAGAAGGTGAATGTCGTTCGGATGATTGTTCTGCATCCTGACGAACAAACTCTGCTCGTATTGGAACTTGGCTGCCGCCTTCGAGAAGACAGTTGGCGGCAATTGCTTGGGGTCACCGACCAGGATACATTTCGCGCAACCGTATTTGAGCGGAATCAGAGCACTCATCTCCACACACTGCGCCGCTTCGTCGACGATGACCGTCTCAAACTCGATGCTGAGGTTCTGGAACATGTCGTGACCGCTACCGCTGAGCGTACCGCAAATGATGTGCGCATCGTTCAGAATCGACTCTTGCGCTCGTCGTCGGCTCAGTTCTGCGTTCCTCTTCTCGAGCCTTTCAGCATCTTTGGTATTGTCGATCTTGGTTCCAAGCAAAGCTTTCTGCCGACGGAGAGAAACTATGTCGTCCTGTAACTTGGACGCTTCCGCACCCTTGACCTCCCCAGTGTTCATCTGGTCTTGTGCTTGGCGAAGCTGCTCTGACGTTTCTTTGTGCTGCTGGAAAAGCTTTCGCGTGGCCTCGGGGTCTTTGTCGTTAGAAGAGTTCATACCTAGCCTCTTGTTGACGAGTGCCTCCAACGTCACGTCTTGTACGTTTACGTTAATGGCATCGCTCCGGCCTAAACGCACAATATTGACTTTCTTTTCTTCGCCGTTAAGAGTCTTAATACCAGCTTTGAAACGCATGACTAGCTCGTCCACTGCGGCGTTACTTGGAGCACACACTAACAGCTTCTTGGAAGCGCTAGTGGTCGTGGGCTGGCCGGGCATCTGAATGGCCGTGCCACGATTGCGAAGACTGTCCGATAGAATTGCTCCCACGATTGCGACAATCGTTTTTGTTTTTCCGGAACCAGGAGGTCTGCATAATGTTAGTGCGTATTCCTACATAAATTCGCAAGACAACCGTACCCTTGGATGAGCGTAAAGGCGTCATTGTCAATGGCGGACTTCACAGCCTTTCCCTGAGCTCTGTTCAAGTTGTAGTTGGCCTCCAATGGCGCGATCTGACTATCCTTGTATGTTAGAAGAGGAGAAGGCTTCGCGCGTATAATCTCGTCGCAAAGATCGTAGTATTGTAGACCCAACAAAGCTCCGTACTCGCGCTCCAAAGGCGTAATGGATTGAATCTTGGTCCCGTACACCGCATTCTGAGGAACAAGCGCAGACTGCAGTGAGGTTCCGGGCGTGACGCGATACGAGACTTCGATATGAGCTTGCTTGCGCTGTACACGGAACACTCGAGCTAGACAATGCGGTTCCCTTGCCGATGGAGCGTCCGACCTAGAGAGCAAGACAATGTCGCCCTCAGAAATTGATATCTCGCGGTTCTCATTATGCGTCATCGTACTGCTCACTTCCTGAAATGCGTCGACGCTCGCTCGCGATACAATCCGAATCTCATAGGGTTTTGCTTGGTTCTCCTCTCGTGCCTTCACAAAGCCTTGCCATGCTTCAAGTGTGAGCAGGGGCCGAAACGTTGCCTGATAGTCGTTTGGAGTGCGGAAGCTGTTCTGGACGCGGCCGTAGTTGTCCTTCGAGTTGGGGGGAAAATCACCCTCGTGAAAATAGTCCCACCCAAGGATGACTTTGTGTAGAGGGGATAGATCGGGAGCGAGACGTGCTCGCATATCCTTCACTGACCGTTGTACTCGCCGCTTCTTCACCGGCATCTGGACCTTGACTTCATTGATGATGTTCGTCTTTGGCCCAGCCTTCACCGTACCTTTCCTGATACCAAAGAGCTCCTCGTCGAAGTCCCCTTCGTTGTCGGACTCGTCAGAAGAGTGCATAAGGCCTTCGCCCTTTGCCGCTTGATCCTTGCCGAGGATACCCAGACCTTCTAATCCAGACCCTGCTTCAGCAGTCGCTGCTGATAGGCCCTTAGCCTGCCTCGCCTTCGCAATAGCGGCCTCCCTTTCCTTCTGTTGTCTTTCTTTCTCAAGTTGACGTTTCCTCATGAATTCGGATTGTTGCGCCTTCTTCGCTTCATCCTGCCTCTTCGGCCGAGCACTAGCCGCTGCCTCCTTCGCTTTCATTGCAGCTCGCCGCTCTGCGAAGTCGTTGGCAGCAGGAGTATGAAGGTTAGACAGCAGCTTCGCGCGGGAGCTTTGTTCCTTGGATGCGTCCTTTGCAGCACCTGGCGTTACCCAACCACCTAGAGACACCTGGCGTGGTTGTTTTACAGGTTCGTCCTCCTCTTTAACTAATGCATGGCCGAGATGAATCTCCAGGGCTCTCTGCAACTCAGCCTGCTGTGGAATGCTCAATTTGGCTTTGATTTTACCGACCAACACATCCTCCATGTAATCCAATGTTTCCGGATCGATTTCAATCGAGACATCGTGCAGGCGCTCAAGAAGTTTCCTGATGAGAGTGACTGATCGGCTGGAGAGGAATTCGTCCCTGAGGCGAAGCCACTTCTTCATTTCTCCCATAGCGTCTGCGGGCATCCGTAAAAGTTCTTTGAGAATCTCGGTCCGACCACCGCTGTCGTCTTCATCCTTGCTGGAGCTCCTTAGTGCGGTGGCGAAGATACTGCACTGATCGAACAACTGGTCGGCAAATTGCATGACGTCTCGGCAAAAGTCCATCATCATAGCCTTGTCGTAGAATCCGAGATTACTCCAAGCTTCGGTAGTCGCGAAAAAGGTTGTTACCGCACCCCAAAGGTTTTTCCAGTAATTCATCGTAACGCCGGGTTCCCCGGTGTCAAGTTTTCGGGACCGTAATATACCATCCTGGGAATTGCACATAACATCGATGATATCGGTGCATGTCCTGATCATACTGGGCGCTGCTGCGAAGACTTTCCTGCGCGACACTTGGCGGCAAGAGTCCGATATCCCAACAAGGGCATTTTTGTAGTACGTCCTCAAGATGTGCTGGAGTGCATCGCGACGTTCATCCTGAGAGCTGATCACTTTGAGCAGCTCAATAGAAGAATGTCGCGTGTCCTCAGTAGACGAGAATAGCAAGGACATTATGGCACTGGCGGCAGCAGGCTGCTCGAACAAGTTGCTGAGCTGCTTCGGATCGAATTCCGCTAACCGATCGACAACATCGGTGATCGACTGTGAAAGAAGCTTGAATCTACTGTTGAAGTGTCGTACCGTTGGAGGAATGACTTCGATGCCAGCCTTCATAGACAACGACTCCAGGCCGATAAGGTTCCTTCCCGCTATGAGCAAGTGCGTAGCAAGGTCAATGTTCTCTGGATCAATCGCTCTGATAATAGCCTTCCATATGGGACTGGATGGAGGGGTCTCGGTTGGTGACGGCTGTCGTGCTTGTATCAGCTGCTTCTCGACATTCAAGGAATGCGCCTCCAGGGTGAAAGCGTGTTGGATCATAGATAACGCAAGTTGTAGATCCTCCTGGTTGTCCGAGCTTCTCAGCCGCTTCAAGCTTGTGACAATGAGCTCAATATGGGTCGAAAGCACTTCCAACATCTTGTTGACTGTTGGCTGGCCAACAAAATTAGCGGCTTGTTTTCCCTCGCACATCTTGCGAAACGCAAAATCTAAAACTCGCAACCCTTCCTTGAAGCAATATGCCCGAGATGCTATCGAAAAGTGGTCGGATTGAAATCGGCCGAACAACGCGTTCGCGAAAGCTCGAACTGCTGGTTCCAGGGTCGCAGGCTTAAGTGAGGTGAGAAACGGCGTAATCCAGCTGAAAGCGTCGCGCATATTCGTCATGACCTCTGCGTTCTCTTCTGTTGCCGCAAGCAAGATTTGCTTGAGGACAGGGCTGTTGAAAACCTGTTCCACAACAGTGACGGTATTCGGCGTTATCGCATCCATTGCATCCCAGAAATCAGTCGGCGACTTCTGCATAATTGTCCGCATAGTAGTGATCAGATCGAGGAAGCCTTCCGAATCGAGGGAAACGTGGTCGAGAAGCAGTCGGTAGAAATTGCCCTCCAAATCCCGAAGTGAGTGGGTTATCAACTCCTTGTCTAGTTTGTCGACAATGAGTACGACTGCGCTCCAGTATGTCGCAACAAAGGGAAGGTCGAGGTTTCCCATTTGCACTCTGGACATGGCGTTCACCAGATGATCACGGACAGCCCAATCGAATTCAGATCTGAGAATGTTCCGCTTGAATGTTGACCACGACGCCATCGCCCAACCGCGTCTCAGCTCATTCTTTGAAAAAAGAAACCGGGTCATGGCGGGGATAAAGGTCTGAAGCCTTAGGCGCTTCTTCGTCTGAACAAGCTCGAAAGCGGGGTCGAAATGGCGCTGAAGGAGTTCTTCATTGCGTAAGAGAGCGTCGCAACTCAGCGCCTCGAAGAAGGCATATGTCTGCTCAGGCGGGAGGATCCGCACTCCACGCTTCTTCGGGTCCGCCTCTTGGAGGAGCTTGGTGGCTCCATCCAGTCCCCGTAGGATACGCTGCAAGCAATTCTCGTCGACGGTGCGCAGGAAGTCGTGCACCATCTCTTCATCATACTGCTCAACAAGCTTGTTCTGCCATTCGGACCTGCTCTGATGAAAAACGCGTACGCAGACATCGCACGACGTCATGAGTCCTTCTAGCCGTGCGAGCAGCCATTGCTTGTGGGGTGCCGCCTCTTCTCCGTCAAAGGCCAGTATCTGCAGGGCTTCCAGCGCAACCCATTTCCGGTCCTCGGCCTCTTTTATCTTGGTCTTGCGTTCCCTCTCCGCGGCGGGGTCGTGGTCTGGTTCGAGGTTCGCGGTGTCTTCGTCGTAGTAGACCGACCCATCCTCGCTATTATCGCGCGGGCAGAACAGGTGTTGTTCGGCGGGGAGCGTCTTGAGCTCACTGTGCGGAGACGTTCCGGTCAGAAGAGTACTGAGCACAGTATCGTAGGTGAACTTACCTGATGCGCTCCAGTATTTCGGCCATGGTCCCCTGGAGGCTCCTTCTTGCGGATTGCTTCAGCGACTACGAACCACTGCTGGCATGGCCTGTTTTACGATGCTGGAACAAGCAGCGTAGTTGTTTGTATCACTCAGGTCACGAAGAGGGCTCTATCTACAGCCGCTGGGAGTGCGGAGGAGTCGCAGGAGAGTCAAAGAACGAGTGACGGTGAGACAAAGACTCCGCGAGCACAGCAAACCCCTGGACGCAGCAGCTGTGACTCAAGGCTTGCGCTCACAGTTGGATGAGGCTCTTGGGTGGCGTGGGTTGGGAGAAGCTCTGCCAGGAGACGTTAAATACTCTGGTAGCGTCGGTCGGCGCTCTCAGAGACAGCAGCCGCGGTCGCGTCGCGGGAGCACGGGCTCTGTGGCTAGTGCTTCGCTAATCGCCCAGTCGCGTTCATCTTAATGGCTTACGCCTTTACCTGGAGAACGACGAAGTGAAGGTCAATTCACGGCTTAGAATGCGCGGTGCATGTGGTGTGGAATCACGTAGCGGGTCCAGATCACACCCAGCATTTGTATATGAAGGTAGTCAACTCTCATTGGAAGCCGGTCAAAGACCTACTGTCATTATATATATCTACATCCCCAGCCGTCATCAACTACTGGTATCCATCGATCCAACCAAACGGAACGTGCAAAGTCCTTAGCAACGTCCACCTCAAAAACCACAAAAGGAAAGATATAGCACAAAACGAACAAAACGTGTGGTAGTGCAAGGCGAGCGGGGCACCTTGACATCGCCCATACCCCCGCTCAATGCTCCTTGCTGGGAGCATGACAACAAGAAAGCAAGAATGATGCCAACTGGGATCCAGAAACTCCGCCGATGATCTAGTGAAACGCCCAGCCATGGAGTAGCAGTATCGACGAAAGAAAAAGTAAAAGATGATTTTGTGCATGAGCAAACAGATGCGCGGTCCTGGTCAGCCAATATGTACAGTCGTGATTCAAAAGAATGTGGAAGGATATTATTTGCCGGATGTCGTTATGGGTATCGCTTTGTAATTTACCGAGGAGGGCTTCGTGGTGGGCTCCGCGGGGGGTTTTCTGATTGGTGTACTGCAGGCACAGGTGGGCGGTCACCAAGATCTGGTGCCTCGTCCCGGGTCACCGTCGGCCTTCGGAAGACATTCCGTAGGCGGCTCATAGCCGGGACGCCAGTAGGTTGGGGCGGAGCCCCAATGCTGTTTCGACTGTGTGACGACTCCATTCGCGTCAACATGGCTGCTGAAGTGAAGTCGTTACTGCATTCGAAGCTAGGTCTGACACGATCCATAGACATCCTGGCTCGATCGAACGATGGTCGCGGTCTGTCCATAGATATGCGAGGAGTGTGCTTCATTGGCTGCTGTTGCTGTGGTTGTGGTGGCTGCTGCGGAATAGCTTCCAAAGACCGACGTAACGTGTAGTCTGTGCTATTACTCCCATTCTGACTTCTCGGATTGTGCGTTGTTGCCGTTGGAGCAACCGAAGGCGGGTAGATGGGCCGCACATCATCGTCGTCATCTTGCGCGTTGGCAGCTCGATATTTCGATGCGTCTGACGGTACTTTGCTGATGGCCTTGTCGGGGGGTGGTGGTATGTACGCGTCTGTCTCTCTCAGGTAATCAAACTTTCCCTGTTTGACTTGTTCTCGAATGATATCCACATCCCTGGGGAAGAACATCTTTTGGACCGCCTTGACCGTAAAACGCGGCAGTAGACAAACGACGACCGCTAGTAGGAGTACCGTCCAGAAAGTCAATGATCCGTAGACCTCAGCACCGCCTTTATAGAACTGTGCACTGGAGGTGAAACTGGTATAGATGCCGGTCCAGAACCAGATCATGAGAGTGCTGATGATGACGACAATGACAATCAGCCAATCCCACCGATATGTGTTGAAGAGCACATAGAAGTTTGCCGAAAAGACCGCGATGGTAGCCACGAAGATGCCCATGCGCTTCAACTCTGCGATGTCCTTTCCGCTGCTGGTAACGAAAGTAGCTGGGGAGAAGAGGAGGTAAACGAAATAGAACGCAATAGCTGATTGATAAACACCATCGATCATGTAAGCCCTGATTGAGATTAGCGCTATCACTACGAAGGACATAAACGAGAACCTACCAGAACTTGGGTTGCGTCCACTCCTTTCGCTCAATACCACGGGTGTACAGTTGGGGAACAGCAAGCGAGACCCGGTCATCCACATCCTGATCCAAGACAGCCATTAAAATGACCGGTAACGAGGTAAAGGCCAGATTGAACCAGACAATGTAGCTGTAGTCGAAGATGTACTGGCTGTCGAAGTTGGTGTATATCTGATACCAGAATAGCCCAAAAGTCCAGACGATGTTCTGCGACGTGTTAACACAATTCTTGGATTGATTAGGGCGTTGCTAACCTTGTAGAAGAAGTTAGCAATCGTCTCCGCCAGTCTCCGATAGGACCATCGGCCATGGACGAGGACTAGACGAGTGAGGAACCGAAATTGGCCAATCGCATAATCCGAAGACATGACCGCGGCACGGCCTTCGACACCAGCAATACCGACACCAACGTGGGCTTCCTGTATCATAGCAACGTCGTTGGCACCGTCTCCTATGGACAGTGTGAGGCAGTCCAACCCAGTCTTTACCATGTTCACGACAGCCGCCTTTTGACTTGGACTTACTCTGCAGCAAAGCACGGAGCGGCACTGCTTGCAAAGAAGAAGGAACTTCGTCCTTATGGTCTCGTCCAAAACAAGCTTCAGACTATCTCCATCAATGACGATAGCGTGGGTGGGAGCAGGAGGTTCGTGGTCGTTCTGCGCAGCCTTCAACTCTTCTTGGGACCCTGTCATGCCGAAGATCGCAAGCTTTTCGTCAAGCAGAGCTTCAGCCGTTGCGAGACTCTCGTCAGTCACCTTGAAAATGATCAAGTCCATGTCGTTATCGAGGAGGTTGCAGGAGAAGCCAATGTTGATGGCTGTTTCCACCTTGTCTCCTGTCAAGACCCACAACTTGATACCAGCTTTAGCGAGAAGAGATATGGCATCGGGAACACCGTCCTGTAGCCTGTCTTCAATGGCGGTGCCACCGATGAGCCACAGCTGGTTCTCGATCCGGTCAGAAACTTCCTCCAATTTGTCTTCGCGGCCGGCAACAGCATTGGCAGCAATCTCATAATCTTTCTGCCACTCTTGATATTCTTGTTCGGAGATTTCTCTTTCGGCAATGCAGAGGGTTCGGAGACCTTCTCTAGCAAACATCTCGAGATGCTCACCGGTAGACACACGAAGTTCACGCTGTTCCCCTGAGATCAGCCTCGAGTAGATCATGCTATCAGCTCCTTTGCAAAACAAGACGATCTTGCCATCTGGCATCCGTATGATGGCGCTCATCCGTTTCCGTGTAGAGTTGAACTCGAGGGTGTTCAGGACGGTGTATCGACGCTCCTCGCCTAGCACATTGAGAAGTAGATGATCGTCATCTCGGCCAACAAAGGTAAAGCCAACGTCGCGTGCTGTAGCCACGAGGGCGGCCTCATCTGGAGATTGAGCCTTGAACTCGATCTTTGGGGGGTCGCCAGGGGTTCGTTCTGTAACTACGGTGTGGCAGAGAGCTAGAGCAAGCATGAAGCGTTCATTTGCCCTCTTCTGTTCGTGTCCAGATTCTCCAGCCAGATCCTCGATGAAATCCGGGGCTACAAAAGTGAGATCATCGTCCCACAGGTAAGGATTGTCGTGCATTGCCCTGGCACGATCAATCATGCGGACGCGATCGCGCGCAATCTGCTCTCGAGCACGAGCGCCCTCGACTTCAACATCGACACCCTGTCTTCGCTGCATACCAGCCTGGGCTTCGGTATACGCCTCTCCATATGGGACACCATTTATTGTGGCCTTCTTGAATTCCATGACATTCTGTGTCAACGTGCCTGTCTTGTCCGAGAAGATGTACTCAATCTGCCCAACGTCATCGGAGATGTTCCAGGATTTTGGCGTGCACGGGTAGTCGATGGCCTCATAGTACATTTGTACGTCGCTGTAGATGAAAACAGCTTGAAGTGTCCGAATAATTTCCAAGGTGATGTAGAGAGAAATGGGCACCAAATTCTGGAACAGGATGATGCCAGCCCAGAAAGCAATGACTCCATCCAAAGCAGCGACGTTGTTGCCGTAGGAGCCGTACTCGAAGAAAGAATGTGAGGTATCAGCCTTGCCCCAAAAGGTCCCTAGGACGATGCCGGAAACGAGGCACATGAAAAAGAGGATGATGAAGTTGTACACGACGTTCCAGTTGAGATCCTTGCTGATTTTGGCGCGCTTGCTAGGTGTGATACCGGAGTTGAGCACAATCTTGGACTCTTCTCCCGTGAAAACCACAACACCCAGGACCCACTCAGTATTGCGCAACTGGCATCCACGTAACAAGAGGTTGTTGATCGAAATCGGCTCCGCCATTTCGTAGGGCGCAGCATCGGGATCTTTGGCATTGTGTTGCATCCATCGAACAACGGCGCTGTACGAGTAAAGGTTTGAGTGTGGCCCTTCGCTTTCGATCCAGAACTCGGCCTGCTCGCAGTGTCGTGCGTGTTTCACGTCACGAGTGCAGTGCAGAGCATTGCGTACCTTCAGGTTGGTTTCACCGTCGAGGTTCTTAGTTTCAACGTAGCATGCGCCGTCGTCTGAGGACGTGGAAACAATGACAATGTCGGCTGGCATCTCCTCATCATTATACAAGCGTACGAAGTCGCCCACCTGAACATTCTTCCACGCGTCTTTCTTGAACCGAGCTTTGCCCGGGGTGGTCTTGTATGGATCAAGCACACTGCCCCAGAATTTGACCGGATGCGCACCAGGGCCTGGAATCTTGTCGCCTTCTTGAATGTGCGTGTGCCCTGCGGTCTTGATCGCGTCTGTAGGGAGCGTGGGCGAATGGCGTGGTGACTGTCCGGGAAGGGGTGATGGGACTGGAGTCATTTGGATCGCGCCCTGCTCAGCAGAAAAGTAAGAAGAACGGTGGGAAACAACAGACGCTCTTCTAGTGTCGATAGAGGGCCGGGATCCGTCTCCCTGCGTTCCTTCGCCCTGCTTGCCCTTTGCCGATTTCCTGTGCTTACAAAACCGCCAAAATGATATAATGCCTTTTGTGCACGCCTTTTTGACTTTCCGCCATATAGATATGGTGTTTTCGGCCGTATTGACGTTGTTGTAGTCGACCAGTCTGTGGATAGGGGCATTGTTGAGCTCATTGTCGAGGACCGTTCTGCCCCAGTCCTCAACGGCGTCTTTGATGGATGTCACGGCGAGAATCACAATAAGCGGTGCAGCATTGAGGGCTGGTTGGGAGGCGCCGAATATGGAGAATATCTACAAAAGTAAGGTCAGCGGGGGGAAAGGGCAGAGGAACTCAGGAGAGTACCTACGCCAAGGATAATAATGAACAGAAAGTACACGTTGGCGATGTTGTGGAATTGGAACCACAAGTTCTTCGGAATAAAGCTGAGAGGGGTGTATTTGGCTGTTCTTATCTTGTTCCGCGCATAGTGGGCTTTTGGGTGACCTTCATCGTCGCGCTCGTGGGCGGGCAGCGGGATGTTGAAGTAGACTGTGCGGCCGCCGGTGTCCTGTTCTTCGCTATCGGCCTCTGAACTCGTGAGATCGCCATTTTCCGACGGCCCGGTCTCCTTGCCCAGCGAATCTCTTTTCTTCTCGCTGTTGGAGCCTATCCGGCGGTGCAGACGCTCTTTAAGGGAATGCCGCTTATTCTCAGCCTTGATGCCGGTCGCACGGTGTGTTGCCCATCGTATCCGCTTCACGGGATTCGTCACCTCGCGGGCATCCGGCACTGGCGGAGGTGTAGGGTGTGGTGATAGCGACATGGTCGCGCGGGCTCGCAGCGGACACCTCGGGGGCGCTGCGTTGGCTGTGATCCGGCCTCAGCCGGGTAGGCCTGTAGATGGCGCGGCAGGCCAATTCGGAGCGCTGCAGGCAACAGCGACGTGTGGATGGCGATTTGGGACGTGCCGGAGGCGGTCGCTTGCGGATTCAAAGGGGGTGGAAGGTTGATGGGGGGTGCGCTTGCGGCCAAGACGGATATTATAACGGTCGAACGCGAGTGAGCAACGTTTCCGGGGACATGGGCGGGAGCGAGCGATGGAAACAGAGGAAGCCAAAATGGAGGTCGCAAACGGCGTCGTCAGGTCATGGGCGCAGTGGATGAGTCGGGATGACGGGTGGCAGACAGTCGGACGGTCGGTCTTGTCTCTGCAGACGTTGCTGTAGCTTGCTGACGGAGCACGGGTGGCAGCGCAGTGGTTTGGCCGGGGGTCTGGCTGAGCGAGCACCGGCGGAAATTAGCGTCACTACTGTCGATTTTCTTCCCGGACGATCCGCGCCGACTTTTGAGCGGTCTCTTCGTACGAGATACGGGCGGGCACGGAATTCACTCGCGAGGGGTGGTTGGCGCGCGTGGATTGAACAGCGGCGTGTCTACAAATGGCACCGGGCGGGCGTAAGTATGTCGGCTGGGCATAATCCTCCTTGCGAGCTGTCGGTCAGACGCAGGCGCAGCCCCAGTATGCAGAATGGCCAGCATGGGCGTCTATGTAATAATGCCCTCGGCGCAGCCGCAATGCTCCGCTATGAACGTCCGCTTAGTGGCACAGGTAGTTACTCGGACCAGAGCCGAAGAAGCTGGCCTCACTTCACTTGTGACACCTGGCGGAACGAGCCCAGGGAGGACGGTGTGGTACGGCGGTTTCAGGGCGCGCAATTTGCTTCGCCCGAGACTGCTGGGCGAACATCTCTCTGTCTCGCCAGAAACATAAGAATCTTGCATAAAGACGCGGCCCGCTCTAGGGACGTCAGATGGGGATTGCAATGCGAGAATTTGAAACGTTGAAACGTTGTCGCATCCCTCCAGCGCGTGCGTGCTGTGTACGCGGTACCCGGAACCCCGAAGCATCGATGCCACTGCGTGGCCGACGCGAGCACATTGAGGCTTGGAAAGCCACGGCGCCAGTTCCGGCAACTCACGCGCGTACGACAGTCAGATCAATTTATCAGTGTTGGCGAGATGGTGTTCGTGCAATCAGCAGTGCGCGTCACAGGTCACGTGTTAGCGCGTTGCCGCCACGGTCGTCCCGCATCCGCAGCAGCGCAGCGTACAATTGATGCCCGCGCCGAGTCAACAACGACATCATATTCCTATTACTCGTCGATATGCCTCCCCAGAAAAGGAGCATCCGTGATTTCTTCGCGCCGGCGCAGAAAGGTACGCCTCCCAGCCAGCCTCTCAGCCCCAAGCAGCCAGGTGCGCCGCCAGCCGAACTGCACATGTCCGCGTCAAACCAGCTTACCGAGACACAGCACCTAAAATCACTCCGGTCTCGCGAGCGCCCCCTTCCACCGCTAGCAGACCCCAGATCGATGGCTCCGCGCAAGACTTGTCGCCCCCGCGGTCGCCCTCACCGTCGTACCCCACCATAGGCGACACCATCCATGTGGCTACGTCGCGAACGACGGTCTCAGACAGCCGACCTCCTTCCACATCACAATCATCAGCCAATTCGGCGGGCACTAGCAAAAGAGTGCTATCAAATGGCGAGCCGGTAGTGCTGAATTCCGACTCTGATTCAGATGACCTCCCCGAGTTCGACTTTGGGGAGCTCCTCAGCAAACCCAACCCCAAGTCTACCGTAACGAGACTGAAGGACAAGGACGCTGCCAAGAAGGATGTTCTACGCAAACCACCCTCGAACCGGAAAGAGGGCGATTCGTTCACCCTCTTCGTACAAAAGGCCCAACAACACGCCGAGACGGAGCGCAAGATTGCACAGTTCAAGGCAGATCTGGAAAAGCCTATAACGGAAGATGCTCCGTCGACGGAGTTTGACATCAGCGAGGAGGCATTGGCAGATGCCGTGAATGATGAAGAAGATCCTGAAAAAGCGAAGCGACTGTACCTCGCTATGCAAAGGACCAATGCTCTGCACTCGGACTGTGTGTTCCACTTCTTTGATGAAAGCCTACACAGTGCAACGAAAGGCCCCTCCTTCCCGATGGACGCTCTCCCAAACCATCGATGGACGTCGAGCTTTCAAGGTCAGCTAGTTCGTTCCGCCATATGCGCTCTTTTTTTTAACATTCGGCAGAGGAACCAGCGAGGGACGAGGCTTTTCTCTCGGGTTTTGCTGGAAGAGTCTTCCAATACCAGCAACTTCCGGAAGAACTTGCCTCATGGATGATTGACCAATGTGAGTACGAACAACCATCGATTGAGCGCCACTAAATGTTCAAGTGTGCACTAGCCGAAACGACTGTCTCAATGACAGGTACATCCAGCTTCTTCATGTAAGTCGATCACTGTCCAGCTCAACGATATTGACTCATCCGGAACAGGAACATAACCATCATCTACAGACTCTGCTCGACAGGGTCAGGCTAGACGCTTTGTTCACTCGCTTAGGTGCAAACTCGCAATGTTTGAACCCACGTCTAGAGGTTGCACCTTCATATGAGCCCCATCCAGGTACGCTGAAAGGACGAAAATCTTCAATGTATACTAAGCATTCCAGCACCCACAAGAACAGTACCTTCTTCGTTGAAGTGGGTTTGTAGGTTACTGCAGACAGCAGCTCCAAGGCACGTACTTCGAGACGAAGCAATGGCCAATACTAATCTATAGTTCAGGTTACAAGCCGCAGCAGGTAGTCACGCCTTCTACGCCCTCGTTCATCTATGCATGGACCACAGTGTCAATTCCGATGTCGAAACGCTCCTCGCAGTCCAAGATGCAATAGAGGCAGTCTTGTGTAGTGTAGATAAGCTACCGTTGCTCGTAAGCATTTTTCGTCCTCTAGACATCCTGCTATTAACAATAAGAAATAGCTCAACGAAGTAGTCCCGTTACTGCTCAAACGTACTCGCCATCCCGTCTTGCAGCGCAACCTTGTTCGCAGCATGCCAGCGAGATCTTCGCTAACTGCGTACTTCCAACGCTATCTAGCACTCTCATTCCTTCTGCATCCTAAAGCACTCGACACTGCTCTTGGCAGCCCAGAAGTTGCTGTACTACTTCGCGCGCATCTCGAAGACTCGTCGGACTTCCACATTAACAAAAACACCAACTACATGTATCTATCCGCTCGTCTAGCTCTCCTAGACATCGCCATCGGTCCGGGGCCATTGGTAGTACCTTACTACCCGCTCATGAGCCCTGTCACATCCCAATATGGATCATCGCCGGTCACCGTTCCGGGTCCTCAGTCATCGGAAGAGAAGGCATTCAACGCGGAGGTCGATGCGCTCGCCCAAATCACTAAGCGACTCAGCAGCTCCATCGTGGAGACCGGCGCACTATCGGATCTATCGAGACTCGAAGCGAAAGAATGCAGTGAGAGGATGTACCATCGTCTTGAGAATGCGGTCCGGATAGGCGGAAAGAAGCTGATTGACATCTTTGGCAATAGTGATGAGGTGAATGGGATCAGAATGATGAGTCAATGGCTAGGATCGGGGGGCAAGAGCGGATCACAAACACCTGCGGTGATGAGGGATGTGAACGCCAACGAAGGCGAGCCGAATACAGACATCGCTATGGAAGCTTGAGCCTCTTGGTACGTATAGGAGGTGCTGCAGTTCCGACCAATGTTGAACCGACACAGCCATGTAGTCATGCATCATCACAATCAGGAATTTTCTCAACCGAAGTTTCGCTGCATGTTACAACGTTTTTCATACTGAACTGGATCAACGTCAAAACAAACTTCATTCGCCAACGCACCCTGACCTGTCGCGACCTTTTCCGGACGGAGACGGACCGTTGCTCCACTCCCATCCTTAGGCGAAACCCAAATATGAAAGTTTAACCTACACACGGAATTGCAACGACGGCATCGACTCTGAGATTCTCCGTAGGATTCGATAATTCATGCGCTTCACCAGCCGGAATTGCTGCGCGCTCGCACCAGCGTTCCCCCACCCTTAGGTACCTCGCGCGCCGTTCACGATGTCAGCACAGGCCAACCAGCTCGACAGTATCGCTGCAGCTGGGAGCTCGAGACTTGCACAGTTAAGGGGGATCGTCAGGGACAGCCGCGCGTATTCATGCGCTTGGGGTAGGATCGTATGACCAGCTGGGGGCGCTATTAAACGAGCTCAATGCATGAGCGGCAGAAATGAATCAAGCACCGTTGGCCTTCATTTTGACGGAGCGTTCCAAACCGCCGACAAGACCATAAACGACCTCTAGGGCTGGGACCCTTAGCTAATGCGTGCACGAGCGCTCCCACGGCCGGCTGCAGCGCTTCAGGCCGCATGGGGGCCATTCCATCTCATCTATGTATCAGCGCGCAATTTTAATTTTAGCACACAGGGTGCGTGGGTTTCGGCCCTCGGGATCACACGCAGCAGGCAGCCTCATCACTCCATCTCAGACCTGCCCCAATGGCCCATGATCCCAGCCCCGGCCGCCCGATCCAGACCACAGTAAGCACTCTGTCTGCGACCAACCGTGTCGCTGGATGGCCGGCGCACCCCCCACTTGCCTTAATTCCCGTTGATTCCCGATGCAACACTAGCTGGCACGGCGAGGCCGCCGGGGGCACACGTGAACGCTTGCGAGGTACTGTAGGAGCCTGCTCCTGCGGGCTGCTGAGTAGGAGCTTGCGCGGGTGGAGAAGTGGTTAGCGTCGTTGGCGGGTTGGAACGCTAGACTAGTGCTGGACGCGATGCATGGGGCGCGATGGGAGGGTGGGCAACATGAGTCGTGGAACAGCTCGCCGCCGTTTGCGTGGTGCTCTGGCGTGGCTGCCGGTATCGGGTCGCATGGGAGCGCGATTGCCGGTGCCGACGCCGAGGAGCGCGTGGGTACCCCATCCAGAAGGCATCGGGATGTGTGGAAGAGCGGAGGAGACGTGCTGCGATGACCAGATGCCAACGAACGAACTCACGCGTGGTATTTTGGTCTATGAAAAGAACGCTAATGCAGAAGCAGATACAAAGTGAAGGTTATACGACCCAAGCAGACCATCAGCACCGCTGACGTCCAATGCCATTACCACCACATCACCAGAAACACGTGGGAAAGAAAGGGCTGTTCGGACTAGAAAGGGTGGTATATTTGACAAGCTTCCCGTGCGCCTCTTTCAAAACCCTGTTTCCAACCTCATCTCGTCTGCACTCCGCAATCTCCTTGGTCGTCTTTCTACAACCCGCCCAGGCCGTTCTTCTCGTCAATGTGCCTGTATCGCTCCTGCTCCTGCCTCCAGTTCAGGACCATGGCCACGCAGAGTACCAGGATGGCGTCGAGGCCGACGATGCCGAAAGCTGCCGTGAAGATGAGGTCGAGGTACTTGTTCGCAAAGGAGGAGAATTCGCTGATGCAGCCGCCCTTTTGCGCGGCAACCAGCGAGTTGGTGCAGGTTTGATCTTGGACGAAGGGAGGGGCAGTCGAGTTAAGGTATCCGCAGCAGTCGAACTAAGTTCTGTCAGCGCCGTCTTTGGAATAGCATCTGCCTGAAGGAGCTGGTATGGGGGATGCCATCCGAGCCTCAGCACGTGCTGGCCGGACCACATCTACGCCAGGACTTCACGTCTGATGGAGCAGCTGGTTTGTTTCGGTGGTGATTCTGTCCATAGCAATGGCATCGTCTTTGAAGCTCAACCCGTGTCCCATCAGACGAACGTGACTAGCGCCGTGCTCCCGTCCCAAATAGGAAGACCATACCTTTTGCTGCAGCAAGCTCTGGATCAGCGGTGTCTCGCGAGCCCACACGTTTTCCAAGGCTGCTCGCGTCTGCAGAGTCTCGACCCAGATGGCCAGCCCCAGACCGAGGGTGAAGGTTGCGCAAAAGACGACGAGCCAGCCCTGTGCACGGAGCCAGCCTCGATTCGTCGGCAGAAAGAGGGCAGGCAGTGACAGGAGGAATGTCACAAAGATGAAAATGGCATTGACCACGGCGGCTGCAGAGTTGTTAGCAAGCCCTCTGAAATCAATCGGCAACGCCTCCGTAATACGGCAACCGCCACGGTAGCGCCATTGCCCTGCCTTCCTTCCATGTCCAACAGCACTATACCAGAGTACCTCTCTGGTAGTGGATTGAATTTGTGGTTCGCCCCAGCAGCCAATTACTTCAAGAAGTGTTCCGTCGGACATGGAGGTGTGTAGCTGGCCACCGTCTCTTGCTTTGGTCTCTGGATGTCGTACCTGTCAGTGGACACTGGTCGAGCAGCAGGTTCTGCGCCACGTTGTCGACGGTCGGGGTCTCGCGCAGGCGCTGCTCGGAGGAGAGGGCGAAGCCCAGCAGCAGGCCTCCGCAGCCGGCGAAGAGGAAGTCGGTCCCGACGAAGATCATCATGAGTTTGGTCGGCATGGTGGGCGGGGCAGAGGCAACAGCCTAGGAGATGAAAAGAATGGATGAGCCGTCCGGCGTGCTCTCGTCAAATGACGAAGTGTTCAGAATGGGAATAGATTAGATACAGAGAAACGAAGAGGTGAAAAAAGGGAACGGCAGACAGCGAGGCACGGGGCTACAGAGGTGTCTCGAGCATTAAGAGGCTCTTGGGAGCGCGTCGCAGGTGCGAGGCATGTGCCGTTTCAGCAGCGTAGCAGCGGCGCGTACGGGCGACCCATGCGCGCAGCGAATCAAGCGAGGCGTTCCGACGTTGTTCGCAACGCGGACGCGGTGGATAGGACACGGCGCAGGCTGGTCTACGATGCACAATGCATGGTGGATGCGACGATGCGATCTCTCGTGGTGAGGGTGGTGCACGATGTCGAGGTGGAGGCTGCAGCCGTCACAAGCCGTGGTGGTTAGCACGTTGGGGCGGGAGTTGGTGGCGCCTCGGCCCAGCCGCACAAGGCAGACGGTGAGAGGGCCCTGAGGTAAGCAGGCTCCACTCGGTAGCGTCGGCCTATCACTCGCGCTCACGGCGTCCTGGGCGCGCTGGCTGCATGTTTAGTGCCGTTGAGCGCTTTGAGCGTCTGACAGGTCCGCTCTAATCGATATTGCCTCTTTGAGAGCCTGTGTAGGGCACACCCAACAGAAAGACCACGGCGCGCAGCCAGAGCAGCACCACGGGCGGCCCATTCTCTCGCGACGGCAGCGCGCGCAGGCGCACCGCTCCCCGACTCCGACACCCGCACCAGCACCAGCACGGCACGGCTCCTCGCCCACGCCCACGCCCGCTGCGCATCCCAAGGCGCCCGCTCCGCGCGATCAGCGATTCAGCAAAGCCAGGGTGAGCATCACGTCCCCAAGCGCAGCCAACCGTCGCGCGCCCGCCCCCAGTCGACGCCAGTCAAACGAGCGGCCGTGCCGTCGTCGTGGCTGCTTTGCCATATACAGCTTGCAGAGCGCCCGTTTCGCTCTTTCCCCAATCTCTCCTCGCCCGTGAGTCTTGCCCTCTCTGAGACAGCTCTTCTGCACCACTCCACCGTCCGAGTTCCGAGTTCGCCGCCCATCCACCCACCCACCATCCACCCTTTCCCCCCCGCCTTGCCATCCCTCTCTGGCCAAGCTCCGCACCGCTCCGCAAAGCTTACGCCCGCCAGTTCCCGACGCGTTGACTCGCCCAACGGCCCTGCAAAAGCAAAAGAGTACGTACCCGCCGTTCCAGTCGTGTCCAGCAGCTGCTGTTCCCCCCGCCGCCGCCGCCGCCCGCCGCGCTCGCCTGTGCTGCTCCGGCCGCCTTTCCCGGCCTGATTAGCTGGCCAGCTGCTGCCGAGCCAAGGGCCCGCGGTCGTCCGTTTTCCGCGCCAGCGCCCTGCCTGTGCGACCGAGCGCCCCAATTCCCTGTCCATTCCTTTCCTTGCCCTGCCCTGCCCGCGCCCACAAAGGGTTCAGCGCAGCCCAGCCCCGTCCTTTTCATTCCAAGCGCCTACCGCCTACCTATGCCTCTTTCATTCTGACCTATTATCCAGCGCGCAGTAACCACCACGCCGGCAGCTGGACGCAACCCAATCCCCACACGTCCAACCCCCATAAGCAGTTAGCAGCACCACCCCCAAACACCCGAGCTTCGACCATCTCGCGTTCGTCAACACCATAGAAATGGCCTCAGAAATCACCGACCACGACCAGAACGCGTCCCCTTCGGTCCACGAAGACAATGGCGCCCTCATTGGCGATGGAAGCCGGGGCGTAAAGCGCCAGCGCGCGCAGGCCGACGACGATGCCGACGATTCTGACAAGCCTGGCCGCGAGCGCAGGAAGATCGAGATCAAGTTCATCCAGGACAAGTCGCGTCGTCACATCACCTTCTCCAAGCGCAAGGCCGGCATCATGAAGAAGGTACGTCGACGTGAAGCTGCTGCCCTCGCCCTTTACCCGCGTCGCATGAGAAACAACGTCCGCGCTGCGTCCCTCGCTAACGCATCCATCTTCAGGCCTACGAGCTGTCCGTCCTCACCGGCACCCAGGTGCTGCTGCTCGTCGTCTCCGAGACGGGCCTCGTCTACACTTTCACCACGCCGAAGCTGCAGCCGCTTGTCACCAAGCCCGAGGGCAAGAACCTCATCCAGGTGCGCGCATCGCTCTCGAGTGTTTTCGAGAAGCCACTAATACCCTGCAGGCCTGTTTGAACGCGCCCGAGCCCTCCAGCGACAACGGCAACGGCGTCGACGGCGGTGACCAGGTCGACTCGCCCGAGGACAGCCACGCGCAGGTGCCTACCGGCCAGCCGCGAATGCCCCAAAACACCGGCATGCCGGCTGCATACATGACCCCCGAAGCCGCACTGCACTACCAGCAATACCTCCAGACACAGCAGCCCCCGAACCAGTACGCAGGAATGCCCCAAGGTGGAATGCCTCGTCACCCCGCGCAACACTACCCGCAGGACCAGAAGCTCAGCTAGGCATAATACATACGAGCCTGTTTTGATTTGCAGCAGACAGCACCGGCGGCGCATCTCTGGGATATGGATACCCCCTCATAATAGCGAAAATAATCGAAAGTGCGACTGCGGCTTGTGTACGGAAGCATGGGGCGCATGGTCTGCACATGTGGAAACGTGATGGTGGAGGTATGGGACGATACGAGGGCAATGTTAGTGGCTCAGCTTACCGTCCAGGCGGCTGAGAATGGCTGTACGTCTTTACGTGGATACGGCGTGGTGTTTTCCTATCTGTCGTTGAACATTTCCACCTACTCTTGCGCTCATCTTATTCGACATCCATCTCCTTCTCAGTTCTCTTTGATCAAGTATTGGTGTTCTTCTCGGTCACAAGGTGCATCCCGTAGAATACAGCAATTTACCCAAATCTCTTCCATGGTTTCTGGGCCAACAATGATCGGCCCGGTTTTGCTGAGACGACTTGTTTGCGACAGCAGCATTTCATCTTCTCCTCACATCTGCGCATGATGTTGGGTGCCACTTCCGTTTTCGGACATGCCACGGCCGCATCGGGTGGACTACAGCACACAGGCCGCGCACACACACCAAGGTTCCATGATCATGTCGGATCGATCGGAAGCCTTCCGCATTCAGCTCCCTGCAAGGCACTTGGCCCATCTGCCCGCGATCTATACACAGCGCGACGCGTAAAGGGAGAAAAATCGGCAACGTAGTCGAACATTGCCACCATCTACGACATAGGATGTGTCTCTCACAAGAACAACAGCCCGCCGCACCTCCAGTCGAAGATATGAGGTACGCATGAACGCTAACTCTCTCTCAACATAGCCCATCTCGTAGATCGATCAGGCTAGGAGGTACCATCCGACCTCAATCAGCCCCCCTCGAATTGTAACACTCACGCGATCGATACCACATCAATATCTGTTGGATCCCGGTTTCTCGTTGCAGCAGATACCGCGCGTCTTCCTTTGGTCTACATCCGCGCACAGGACTCGACCCTCACCGCACACTCGAATCAACGTCCCAGGTACCGACGCCTCGTACACTGTCCGCCCTTGGGCTTGGAACGTTCAAGCCGCGAGCGTTGCAAGCTCTGCCGTTGCAGACCGTATGTGCAACGACAGGGAACAGGATCAGGTGAGTAAGTTGCACGACGTCCGATATTCGTTCCACGACGACCGGTGCCGAAATAGGTCACCTACCACAATGAGCAACTTTGATGTATACATGCCAGTGCAGTCACCCTTCGGCAACGCCACAGCTGACCTCAGGTATGGTGCAGTGCCGGCTCGTACGCAGCGAGAGGCGGAAGTGAGATGACTTCGAAGAGGCCGGCAAGGAGCCGTTAGATGTAGTGGAAGGGAGGTCTTCTGGGTTCGTTTACTCCATCAGGCAGGTCGCTTACCGCGCGCTTCGTCGTACCTGTTCAAGACAGATGCAGGGCGTATTCGGTCCTTATCCCATCGCGCGAAGATCGTTCAACCCGCACGTCTCCGAACACGAGATGCCCGATCATGTCGTCAGTCCAAAAGTGTGTGTCGCAAAGCAGCTGAGAACAAAAGTACATGCGCTCTTGTGAAGCCACATAACGCCGTGCGACCCGAAGTCATCACAAGCTAGAGCAGTGCTCGCGGATGCGCGTGGGCCGGTTACCGTTCCACTCTTGACTTCTCAATGGGGATCTGCGCTTTCAAAGCTCACCTGATGCTTCCGCCGGTCTGGTTATTGGTAGGCATTAGCCCGGCAAACGACGAGGTCTTTCGTGGCATGCCAGGGCGAATACGGGCCAGTCCCTGCACATTGCTTTTTAAGAAATACACCCGGCGAGCCATGCAAGAAGCCATCAAAAAAGGACGATTGTCAACGAGCATCGAGACAAAAGCGCCTCTGTGTTTTCTTTGCCATGTTATTTCTGAAGAAACGCAGATGAAATGCCCCGAGACTCGAGCCAGCCGGGCCCGTTCCTTACTCGCAGTTGCGACGCTTAAGCGTGCCAATGGCATTCCGCCGTCAGTGATAAGCACCCGTTCCTTCATATGCCGTTCCGTCGCTTCTTCCCATGCTGCTGCGAGCTCTACACTGGCGTGAACTCTGTATTAAGTTACTCGATCAAGGTAAGCGGCACGTACTTCTCCGCACGTTCACTCGCTGACGACGTAGGCTTGCAGATACGCACAACCACCATACACCACAAAAGGCGCCTCGTCCGGAGGCTTGACGCGCATCCCACGCAGTCGCGGTTAGATGTGCATGTGCTGGTGAATGGCTGGTCCAAGCTTTGATTCGCCGGGTCCTTATCTCCACCCCTCACGAGTCGGTGCTATCAACCTGTAAATACAACAGCCTTCGCGTCCATCCTACCTTTGTCTGCCTCCGTCTCCCTTTGTCTACCTTTTTCCTTTCCATTTTGTTTACAAATTCCAACAAACATCGCCGACAGCTTGGCTTCATCGTTAAGCTTCCCGAAGTGGGTCCGCCGTTGCTAGCGAGGCTTCCCCGGATTCTACTCGTTAAGCGATCTCGACTCCACCCCCATCCGACTTTACTCATTCGTCCGAAGGCTTTCGGGGCGTGCATCGGGTTGCCATAATGGCAGACTCAAGTAACGAGAAAGTCTTGGATCCCATGCCATCTGTCGAAATGGGCAAAGGCGACACCTCCAGCATCGACGAGGACGCGTTGAAGCTAGCCGAAATGGGCTACACGCAGGAGATGCAGCGCAACTTTTCCGTCTGGTCGGTCCTCGGCGTCGGGTTCTCGCTCACTAACTCGTGGTTTGGCATTTCGGCTGCACTCGTCACGGGAATCAACTCTGGCGGCCCCATCCTGATCATCTATGGTATCATTCTTATTGCGTTGGTGTCGACGTGCGTGGGGATTACCTTGAGTGAATTGGCGAGCGCGATGCCGAATGCGGGAGGCCAGTATTTCTGGGCTAATGAACTTGCGCCGAAGAGGTGGGCGAATATTGCAAGTTATCTGACGGGATGGTTTGCGTGGGCTGGGAGTATTTTTACGAGTGCGAGTGTTTCGTTGGCTATGGGGAGTGCTATGGTAGGGTGTTACCAGCTGTCACATCCAGATTTGTGAGTGCACCTTTCGTTCGTTACTGGCTTTCCGGTATCAGCCTGCGGGCGAAACATACTTGGGATGGGATCCATATAATGAGGGTGGAGGGCCTGTTTAAACAAACCTCGACTAACCTATACAGCGTCATCAAAACATGGCACGTATTCGTCGCCTACCAAATAGCCAACATCTTCTGTTTCATGTTCAACTGCTACGGCAAAACGCTACCCACCATCGCAAAAGTCACCCTCTGGACATCCCTCATCTCCTTCGCCGTCATCCTCATCACCGTCCCCGCGGTAGCACCAACCCACCAGCACGCCCGTTTCGTCTTCGCCACCTTCATCAACAGCACAGGCTGGGAACAAGGCGGCATCGCCTTCATCGTCGGCCTCGTAAACACGAACTGGTCCTTCGCGTGTCTGGACTGCGCTACCCATCTCGCAGAAGAAGTCCACCGCCCCGAACGCATGATCCCCATTGCCATTATGGGAACAGTGGGAATTGGCTTCGTAACGAGTTGGTTCTGGAGCATGTCCATGTTCTTCTCCATTGTAGGGGACTTTACGGAGATTATTAGCAGTGCGACGTTGGTTCCCATCTTGGAGTTGTTCTATAAGGCGTCGGGGAACAAGGCTGGAGCCATTGTGCTGGAGTCTCTCATTATTGCCACGGGGTTGGGATGCTTGGTCGCTAGCCACACGTGGCAGAGTCGACTATGCTGGAGCTTCGCGAGGGACAGGGGTCTACCGGGCCATCGGTGGTTGAGCAAAGTGCACCCGAAGCTGGACGTGCCCATCAATGCGCACTTTACCAGCTGCGTCATTGTGGCTATCGTCGGGTGTCTGTACCTAGCCTCCCTCACGGCATTCAACTCGCAAGTCAACCCCGTCTCCCACCAAACACATTCTACCACTAACACCACTACAGCATGATCACAGCCTGCATCGTCCTCCTCTACCTCAGCTACTCCATCCCCGTAATCTGTCTCCTCATCCGGGGTCGATCGACCATCAAGCACGGTCCCTTCTGGCTCGGTCGCATCGGCCTCTTCGCCAACATTGTTACCCTCTGCTGGACGCTCTTCACGCTCATCATGTACAGCTTTCCGTACGCCAAACCGGTGCTGTCGAGCAACATGAATTATGTGTCGCTTGTGTATGCGGTGGTTGTCATTATTATTACGACGGATTGGTTCGTGAGGGGGAGGAAGAGTTTTAGGGGCGTGGGGGAGCGGAAGAGCGATGTGGTGGTTGTTGTGGATACGGTTAGGCACGGGAGTGTGGGGAGTGTGGGACATGCTTAGTTGGGATGGGGAATGGGTAGGGAGTTGGATGGGGATGTATGCCTTTGAGTATCTTGCCTCGGGTTCTCTTCTATCCTTTCGAGGAGCAAAGCCTTCGTCTTTATTAGATCATTAATTTGGGGTTGTTCACATCGGTACTTTTAGAGCCTGTGTTCTACTTTCCTTGCACGCTGGTTCTTAATTCTCGGTAACTTCCATCCAGTGCAGCGATCCCTCGGACGAACGCACTATCTCTACCCTTTCTGCAACGGCTCAGCACAATAGCAACGTATCGACGCTCCGCATTTAGGATAAGGAGTGGGTCGCAATTGTAAGCTAGTAGCCTAATCGGTCACACGCCAATACAAGTCAAGACATCCCTAGGTGTATTTTATACAGTACGACTTCATACTTTGACCTCAGCAAATGCTATCGAAATTATTCGTGTTTCGTGAAAGACGTATTTTTAGGCGTGTTTATGATCAGTCCAAGAACACGAATCCATCCATCATAGTCGGCTCAGGCCAACATCAGCTTAGTCGTGAATAAACAGAAGGATTCCCCTACCTGCTCAAAGCGAGCACTTCAAGCGAAGTGCTTTGCACCGCCCACAAGCCGATCCAGGATCCTTGATTGCACCTTTCACGCAGTTCTTGTACACGCGACAAGCCGTACCCTTCTTGCGACAATTCTCACATCGAGCTGGAGCGTTCGTTCCAAACTTGCGACCCTCCATCCTGATTGCATGGGCAACCAGAGCTCTGTGGACACCATTGGTCGCTTTGGCATGATGATCTGCAAATTTCGAATGGCTGATCTCTCGCGGACTGAGCTCCTTGAACACTGCCTTCCTGCGCTTGCCGAAAACGAAGTCATTTTGCATGTGCTTTGGAAGTCGTGGGTGGGAAGACGGTGGCTGTGGATAGCTGGGATGTGTTAGATTGCGCGCGCAGAAGGCGATTTTATTGACATACTGAAGCAGGCGGCTTTGGCGCTTATCAACCGTGAGCTCATTAGCATCAGCAGTGGTCTGGTCGTTGCCTCGTGGCGATAGGATCCTGGCGGAACGGCCACATGAAGCGCTTCACGCGGCCGAACATGCCGCAAGACTCGGTGGTTGGTGCCAGAGTTGACGTAGGAGACTGACGCGGGACTGGGGCAAAGGAGAGTCGAGAGGGAGCGGCAAAGCGAGAACTCGAGCGTAATGAGGAATCTCAGGTGAAAGTAGCTGGTAGCATGTGACGTAACCAAGAAACGAACAGACAGTGAACGCCACGTATACGTAGAAACATTTGAGCATGTTGCTTAGAAGTATAAATGGTCGGAGGTGACAACATATGTGAAAAAGAGCCAGAATATTCTCCGCCGACGTTCAGACTTGACGGAACGCTGGGTTGGCGCAGCCCTGCATAGCGTCCATTGAGCACCACCCGCTCATGAGAAGAAACGTCCATAGTCGCTATTATAATCGAACATTGCAACAAAATACCCAATTTCCCTGGTAGATAGCACCACACCATTTTCGGGAAAAGACATCGATATGCATTGTTGTAATCGAAATCAACTTTGAACAACGCCCGTGAGCAGATGAGGGCAGCTCAAAGAGGACTGTAGAGGAAAAGAACCCTGGACCGGAGAGAGTTGAACAAGAGCAATTTGAGCATGTGTTCGAGAATTCAATGTTTGATCAAATCAGTGGGGTACAAGTCTTATACACGCAATATATCAATGATGTAATCATACAGGGTTTTAAAAAAAAGCTAACAGTACACTATACATGGGTATCAAGAGATTCCAGAAATAACGAGACGATGTAATAAAGATAGTAACCCAGCCGAGCCGCATAGTAATCGATGAGTGTGTTGTACAGGTGAAACGGTCCTGCAATGTGGCAGAATATGCCGATAACCGATAAGTGGCGGGTATAATGGTGTTGTTGCGACATCCCAGTGAACGGGCATTAGATGTGGAAGTAAATGGTGTTGTACAGTAGTGATGTGTCGCAGCCGGCATCGGTATGTGCGGCGTATCGTCCGTCGACATAAGAGATCATCCATGGCTGCGGTACCCGGTTGCTCGTTTTTGGGGTAGGGTGCGCCAAACGCACTTGTATCGAATGAACCTTTTCGATGGTCGTCCGTGGGCGCGAAGACCTACCTGCAGGAAGTGTCCTTCTCCCCACAATCCGTTAGTCTCCCGAAATCATCGTCATGCCGAAGCTAATAATAACTCAATCCCGAAACCTTCGTCTTCTTCTTTGTTTTTGCCTTCCCAGCTTTCTTCGTCCTCACCTCCGGCTCAATACTCTTTCTTCTCCTCTCAGCGTCCGCCTCAAGTACCACGGAGCTCCTGGTACTAGCGTCCTCATCAAATTCCACCTCAGGCAACCACCCACCTTTTTCTTCCCACCTCACACCTTCAATAAACTCCTCAATTCGATCCCGTTCCACATCCGACTCGAACCCACATCCACATCCACACCCAACAACACACTCGCCTTCTTCCACCCGAACCTCGTCGTCCATGCAGTCGAAATGCGCAACATGTAGACAACCAGGACAAAGGTAGAAGCGACCCGAGACGCGGATCCAGCAGATGCCACAGCTGTATATGGGTTCGGTAGTCTTGGTCTTCTGCGGTGAATTGTGGGATGGTGTGCCTACACGGCTTGAAATATTAGATGCACCGCGGGAGATGGAGGGGCGCGCAACCTGTCGTGGTGTGTAGGGAGAGAGCTTGCTCTCTGCGGCGCTGTAGAAGGGTATGGTGAAAGGTTCTATGGAAGCCTCTGTAGGGGGTGTTGGGATGCTGAGACGTAGGTATTGCTCCGAAGAGATGGATTGGTCAGCCAGTGACGCCGGAGGCTCGTCTGTTGGTGTAAAGGAGTTGCCTGGCCTGAATTCGAGTGCTTCGGGGTTGAAGAAGAAGTTCCCTGGTGACGACATTGGCGATTGCTTAAACTGCGAAGTAGTGATGGCTGGCGGCGCCAGAGTAGATGCCCGAGACAACGTTTGGGAGAAGTACCCTGGCTCGTCCTTTGCACCTTCTTTTCTGAGAGCCAGGTGTACAGATCCCGCTTTTGAGCCACCTCTCGACGGCTCCCTGGACGTCTGTTCCGCCGGAAAGTATGGCACCAAACCGTTGAATTTAAGCACCTCCGCCCTCTTGCTGATCAGGCCCCAACATCCCAGCATCTCAGCATATTGCTCCCTCCAAGCACGATGTAGCCACTCCTTCGACATATCCAGCAGCGGCGCGCTGACGCAGCCCTCATTGTCGAATTTGTCCTGATTCTTGAGCGTGATCTTGATCCTAGAGCCGTCATTTGCGGACTCTGTGCCTGAGGTGAGAGGCGCCATGTATTCTGATGCGCCATCAGTAGCCGTAGCTTCGTACTCAGAATCGGAATCGGAGATGTAGTCAATGTTGACTTGTTCTGCCTGTCCAAAGCTAGCCCTCTTCCCATGCTTCGAGCGCGGCACACCGAGACCTTTTTCGTTACTGCCACTGCTGTAGAAGGTGGTCGTACCCCATGTCACCCCGCTCGCGGGAGCAGACGTAGAAAGGTCATCGATTCGTGATTTAACCGGAGGCGAGGAAGACACGAGCGTCCTCCCGAGTGTGGCGAGGGCGTTCGAGAATCCGGAAGAAGACATCTTCTTAGCAACCGTTTGGCTCTGTTCAGGGCTCGTCCCATATGGTGTCTGAGCCGTTGTATTCGATCGGAATGTGGGCGCTCGGGAGAGGGTTGGTGGTGAATTTCCTGTTGAGTAAGGTGTGACTGGCTCAGAAGGTAACGTATCACTGCCCCAAGGGCCATTGGAGGATCCATGCGATCCGTAGGTACCAAGGTTCCTGGAGAGACGGTGCCAACCAAATTCATGGACAGGGGTCGCATACTTAGAGTGCGCAGGAGTGGAGGGTAGGGAGATGGTAGGGTTGAAAAGAGACCAAGCGGAGTCGGCAGAAGGAAAGTAGTCAAGCGAAAAAGCTGGGGCTTCCATAGACATGGGGAGGTGGGACTGTCTCATCTTGGCCATGGCACTGGGGACTCCTTCGCGAGCAGCAGGTTCCGAAAACACACACGACAACATGGCAAGCATTTGCGTATCTGCAAGACGCTCGAAGTGCTCAAACAAGGCTGGGATCAGCCAGGTGACGACGGTGTCGTGGCCCCACTTCACTCTCCCTTTCAACTTGGGATTCGTCACGGAGTCTGCCTCATCGAACTGGAGGTCCAAACCACTGTCCTTCCTCTTGATCCTAACTAACGCTCGTCGTGCAAGAACCAAGACTTGTTCTCGCCTATGCTGCTGGGGTAGGATGTCCAGGGGGACTTCGTTGTTCAGAATTAGCTGGCAGAGCTGCCAAACGTCGGCAAGGTCTTCCAGACCATGTCTCCTGGCAACCTCGGAATTATGCAAACACACGGTGGGACCATCTCCAAAAATCATATACTCCTCCGCAAGAAACTTTTTACTGGGTATAAACTCCGCAACCGGGGATTCCAGAATCGCGACAATGGACCTGGTCCGGTTTGGATTAGTCGGATCCGCGGACGAAGGGGCGGAAGCCTTGGTGTGCAAACGCGACGACACTTTTTGCCAGGGTAACGGGGGAAGGAAATTCTGAAATCGCATCTGGGTATGTATGTCGGCTTCTGAAGATGAGGAAGGCGAAGAAGACGACTCCCAGGATACCAAGGATGAAGTAGGCGATTCGGAACCAAGATCAGTAGTGATGCGGCCAAAAGTGTCAAAAATGTCGTCCTTTGATGGATTTCGACGCAATTGGCGGGGCATCCGCATCCGGTCACTTAAAAAGATCGAAGACGAGCTCATCGTCATCCCAGTCCGAGGAAGGCTGACGGTTACTAAGAATCCGGTATTCGAAAATCTCATTGTGGTTTGCGCAGGAAGAGGCATATTAGCATTTGAATGAGATGAGTGCATTAGATCATGAGTGAATTCACCCGTTTCTGAGTCCTCATCCTCCTCGCTCGAGCTCCTCGGCTCCTGGGAGGGTCCCGCTCCTGTCTGTGGTTGTGATTCCAGGTCCGGTTCCAGATCTGGGGCTGGGGCCACTCGTGCTTGGTCAGTGTCCTGGGCTTTGTCAATGATCTCCTCTAGATCCCTATCGCCTAGTGCATATGAGAGAACTGGCTCCAGGGCCGGACGAGCTTCGGCGGCATAGGCTTTGGATATGCGCTCAAGAGAAAGCTTGAGATGGTCGACCATGGCAGGGGCGATGGCCGCAGTGGTTCTCTCAAATGTGAACTCCAAGGGGTGCATGCGTAGACCAAAGACTTCTCCAGCGTCGTCCCGCAATTTTTCGACTTCAGGATACTTTTCTGGAAACCGTATAGTGAAACGAAGGAACACCGGCTTCCGAACCGCCAGCTGGTTCTGATTGGAAGTCGTGTCGACATCGCCCCATGGACCCCTAAAGGTGATCATGGCTTCACGCGAGCGACGGTCAAAAGGGTCCTCGATGTTAACATTGACAAATTTTCGGGTGACGTCAGCAATCTCGCGATAGGGATCATAGCCATCCGGGTGTTCGTGCTCTAACACCCTGCCGTCTGCGTCAACCGTGTGTCTCTCGATGTTCACATTGTGCAACCAAGTGACGTGATTTATGACACGCCGAGAGGTTTCGCGCCGCACCGACCGAGCCGTCATCGTAGCACGTTGCGGCTCCCCAGTAATTGACGAAGTCAATGCTGATGTTGTCATGCTACGGTTCTGGAACAAGGATGAAAGAGCGCCTTGTCGAGGCAACGGGTTTTGGGATTGGTCAGCCCGTTCGGTATCAGGTGTGGCGACAGGACCGTCGCGGAAGGTCATGTATTGGGCACCGATACGTGTCTTGCTGACCTCCTCGGTGACGGGCTCGCCTTTCTTGAAGCCCACGGCTTGCTCGAGCACGCCGGGAGTGACCTTGTGGAGCCGAAGCTCACCATCAGTGGCCCACGTTATCAGCTGGAACTCACGGTGATCAAAGCCTTGATCGCAATCACCGCGCGAGCGCCAAAGAAATTCGTGGAGTCGAGTGTCGACTGAGCCGCCGTGAAAGACGTGCGTTGCTTGCTTGTCGGTATCGGCGCTCGGATCGGCAGACGTCTGAGCATAGAGGCCCAGTGACGCGCTGCCACGTTGCGGCATTGTCATGATGCCGTTTGGGAATGGCGTATGACGTGCCCTTAAAAGAGGATAGTCAGTCAGGATGGTGCGAGTCGGGGTTACGATGTCTGCGGCAATGCCAACACCGTCCCATTGCTTCACAGTCTTGTCAAGGGAGCAAGTGAGGAGCTTGCTAGGATCGGACCGATGCCAGTCGATGCCATAGACTTTGTTGAAGTGTGCGTGAATGGTCGAGATGGGCCGCGCTCCGTGTCGTATATCCCAGACTTGCACATAGCGATCGTGCGAGGAAGCCAAAACGTGTTCGTTGTTACGATTCCATTTGACTTGGGTCGCACCTCCTTTCCAGTCGGCAAAACTCATGGTTGGAGCTCGCCTGAGGGACTGGAGCGAGGAGGTTACACGCATCGGCGCGCGGAGGTCCCACGTGAAGACATAAGTGTCTAGGGCACATGTTGCGAGCACGTCTGGGTGGTGGGCGGAGAAGTTGATGTCGGTAATGTTGCCTTGATGAGCGTCGAGGGTAAAATCTATCGGTGCCTCGTTCCGGCTTGGTTTGAGGTTCAGGTTGAAAATGATGGCCTTGTTGTTGTTGGTGGAGGCAATCCACTCGGCCCGTGACGCGAACGGGGACCACTGCACGTCGGCTACCTCGAAGCTGATGCGGTAACGGATGAAGCGAGGTTGGTCGTAGGGGTTGTCCAGGTCAACAATCAGGATTCCGTTGGTCCTGTTCAATTCAGCATCATATATGATAACGGGGCGCCTAGGAGCTCTTACCCGGCGAGGACAACATCGCGCCCGCTCGGCGAGATGGAGGCTGCTGTGAAGTCCTCTTTGACGTTGATGCGCACATCCTCTTCGAACGTCGGGCTCTGGAATGGCGTGGCAGGGCCGGCCGTGTGGTCGGCGGCCGCTGCTGTCGCCATCTTGATGCCGTGCACGTGAGGATGTCGGCAGACGCGATGTAGTACGCGGTGCAGGGTGTAATGAATCACTGCGATTCCGTGCTTAGAAGGCGCTGATGAGTAACGCTCAGTCAAAGAAGACTAGCGTTTAAATTACGACCAATCGCTGTTGCCGGAGCGTGTATCACTCGCCCGTCTTTGCCCCTTTCAGACGAGAAAAGATACGTTAGTCATCACAGATAGCCCTCGACCTGGGCGCGGTGATTGACTGTCGGTCCCGCGAGTCAGTCGCATACTGAACTGCAGCCTGCTCTGCGCGCGACTCCGGTACAGAGCTCTCAACCAGTACGTCGACTCCCCCTCCACCGCAGCCCCTTCTCTCCTGGCTGTTCCATCTTCGTAACCGGTTTTGCCTTTGAGGCGGCCAAGTCCTCTGCTCAGAGAGCTAATCTGCCCCTCCAGCGCGCTGTTTGCAGCATATCCAGAACCTCCAACGACCCCTCTCTCGACATCGACAATGTCGCTACCGAAGCGGATCATCAAGGAGACGGAGCGTCTGAGCAAGGAGCCCGTGCCGGGTATTTCGGCGGTGCCTCACGATGACAATTTGAGGTACTTTGACGTCACAATCGACGGCCCGTCATCGTCACCTTACGAGGGTACGTACCGCCGTTCTGTGCGCGATGCTGGCTCACCTGAATAGGCGGTGTCTTCAAGCTCGAGCTGTTCCTGCCGGATGACTACCCCATGACACCCCCCAAGGTCCGATTCCTTACCAAGATTTACCACCCAAACATCGACCGCCTGGGCCGGATCTGCCTGGATGTTCTCAAGAGTGCGTGGCAACCTTTGCGCGAGCTGGAAGACATCTGCTAACGTTTCCAGGTAACTGGTCTCCGGCTCTGCAAATCCGTACCATCCTGCTTTCCATTCAAGCTCTCCTCGGCGCCCCCAACCCGGATGACCCGCTCGCAAACGACGTGGCCCAACAGTGGAAGGAGGACCAGAACCAAGCCATCGCGACAGCAAAAGAATGGACGGAGAAACACGCACATGCATAGTCGTGCTGCTCAACCGGCAGCAGCTTGACTGTCTTTGTCCTGCTCATGGCTGCGTGCGATAGCGGAATATTTCTTTGGGAATAATGCACATCATAGGCGGCTTTGGGAAGACCTGTTCTCAACTGCGACAGCTTTTTACGGTTCATAGATTTGGCACATCGGCTGGGCGATTTGCATGGCTTCTCGGAGATACAATAAGGCCTAGGTTTGTCATGTGGAACCGGCGATCTCACGATCTTACTGGCCGGATAATGGTCTTATAACCACACGACCTTATGAATGAACGAGGATATGGCTTCCCGTCATGCAATCTCTCCTGCAGTGCGTGATGACTAGATACTAGCTGTTGTGTTGTTGAAAAAGCGAAGTGGAAGACATCGGCTCGTTTTTGTGTTCCATTTCGACTTCGTTACCAACACTCTGCAAGACCTCAGACGGCCCCAAATTTCAAGAGCTCGATCGAGAAAACGGGCAGAGCCCTCCAAAGTTCTCCGTTCTTGACGCGTCAGTGAGTTTTATGGCTGCTTCGCAAAACTGCCAGGCAATTGCACACTCGGGATTTACACTCAGGCAGACCCACCGTTTGTGCATGTGCTACGGTTTACCCGCTTGAGGCCGAATAGTCGTCTCGATACTGACATGTCCGAGTCCGCTCTCCAGACCATTCCATAAAGACTCCCCGGCTAGCTACAGCGCAGTTAGTAAGGGTGACATCGCCAGATTTGCCCCGACCCACTAACGCCATCGGTGGCTTCTGAACGGGCGACGTGCTTCTCAACAAGATAGGTATGCTCAAGGTGAAGCGGCCAACGGGATTAGCAAATCAGGTCGCTGCAGTCTATTTGACACAGCCTTGTTCAGATATCTAGCAGGATGTCTCAACCGACGGAACAGCATGTCCTCTACCACTCCCCCTAGGCATAGCAGATAGCCTCTCGACCCAACTACGGGTCATCAGCGACGCAACACCCTGCTGCAAGTCGCGCAGGAACTTCTCGATCTGCGCGTATCCTTACTGTACGGCATACTTTCCACAGACGCTTGTATTGACTTGAAACTTGGCTCCATCATGAAGGCTGGCACATGGGAAGTAGCCGGCGCTCATTCTTGGTCAAGTGCTTTGAGTCTTCCATACGGTAAAAGGTGTGCACATTCGATGGGTATGTCAGAGGTTCACAGTCGAGTGGCTAGGGATGGGATCTGACTGTCAGCTTGCTGGAAAATGCTATCTGCATCTGAGTATCAAAGTACCTCGATGAGGCCAATTTCCTCCACCGTAAGCCATCACTCGACGCATCGTTGATGACACTCACAATATCCATTTGCCTTATTAAGCCAGCTTGCGAGTTCGGCGGACCCAGCGGACGACAGTTCGAAGTCGCCGCCGCGCCCGATGTTGAAGGGTGACGCGTAGAAGCTTTGGGTCTGACCAAATCGACAGAAGCATATTATTCAATATGAGTTGGGATAGGCATGGTGGCCCTGCGAGGTCTTTCTGCTGCGATCTCTGTCTAGGTACAGCCTGTTGCCGAGTCTGGCTCGATTGTGCGCACCGCTGAGTAACATTTCAGCGCCCGTTCATTCAGCTCCTACCGCCCTTAGCGTACCAACTACGACAGATACAACATTAGGACACGCCATACAATTAATCTCGGCGAGCTCAGAACAGCGAAACAACAAGTCTGCCTTCTCCCTCGCAACACTTCAAATTTTTTGCGTTGCTTCTACGCAGGCCCTATACCAGTTGCCCTCGCCGCCTTCTCCGCTGCACTGTTGCACCAGAGCACGGAGAGACCGCGACCACCGACGATCTCGAAAAATCCCTATGTCTCGGATACCCACGGACCTTTGAGCCTCGCGTGTGCGTAGGTATACGAGATAGTTTCCCTCTGGAGTCAAATTTACATCCTGATGCTGCTCCTGTTCGTCTTTCCAGACGACACCCGCTCTGTCCCCTCAGCCTCGCCCGAGAAATGCCTGGCCACACTACGACCTGAACTGCCATCTTTGCCTTCTGGACTACCCTCATGTTCCGGATCGTGTTGGCCGCGCTCTTCCTCTTTAGTCCGTACTCCGTGTACAATTTGTATAACATTCACATTTGTTGCCAGAGCACGTTCCAGGCAAGCGGAAGAGCAACACTACGGTCCAGTCCATCCTCCTTGGAAGTCGTCTTGTCGCGTGGCTGAACGCCACTGGCCAGCTTGTGTCGGCTGAGTTCGTCCTCTGCGAAGAAATCGCAATCTTTCTGGACATGCCGTTCCGGATCATCGATAGACACCGAGGAATATTGCTGAGTGCTTTGCACCATGGTGGTCCGGATTACTTTCTCCACAATTTCGCGTTGTCTTCAAGGACACCGCAATCATGACGCCGCACGTTCTCCAATCTGTTATCCGCTCTCAACCACAACCATCTTCATGTGCTACTACATCTGTAGTAATACTGGAAGCGAGTCATCTTGTGGTGTTTGGGTCGTGCCCTCGGTGGAGCACCGGTAATAGACTTTGCGATTCAACGACTGGCAACGCCTTTCAAATCATCGAAACACAACTGCCGCCCTTCTTCTTGGCGTATGCGGGTGTAAAATCGGTTTCTAGAGCAGCAAATTGGGAATTCAGCATAGGTTCGGGGCTCGAAGACTGGGAGCAGGCGTCTGGCGTCTGACGGAAAGTCAATACATGCTTGTTTGAGCGGCAGAATAAAAACTTACGGAGCAATTGGATATGAGAGAATCAGATCTTTTCCGGGTCTGCGACGCAGCTTGCATCGCCTGCATCGCCTGAGCTTCATACGTGTATGTAACTCGGAGCAGATCGTATATCGAAACATACGTGGTCGACATTTTTGCTTGTGCACGAATCGCCACCGAGTCGTTGGGCGCAGATCTTCTCTACTGTGATCCTATGCTATGGGTGGACGAACGTGAGAAGAATGAACGAACTACAGAAAAAGGGTCTCGAAAGATGATGTTGGGATAGACATCCCACCCGCCCTATATATACGCAATCCACCCCTCACCACCAAACCAACTTCCCCTCATCTCATGTCTCAGTCTGTCGCGCCACGCCATGCACGGAATCGCCCCCGACGCGGCGTTAGCGGTGCCTTATTCACCGGTGAAAGGCCGTGCGTTAGCAACGCCCCCGATGGTATCTTGACATTTGTCCGCGGAATCTCCGACAAGTCCGAAGTGCGCATGTATGGTTTGTAGAGATTTTGCGAGGCCGCGTAATTTGCAGCGCTTGGTTCGTGGATGGTGGCGTTGGACATCATGGTTGCCTTCGGGGAGCGGTTGGTCCGGGATGGATTGTGCGAGGGGCGCGGCTCCGTCGGAGTCGGGGTCGGGGGTTGTGGTGGGATTGACCGATATAGCCGATTGCTGGAGGATGGGTGGTATTTGGACATCACATGCGCAGGGTAATTAAGTGTTTTTGAGCGGATGTTTTATGGAATGTGCTAGTTGCAAATCAAAGACCGTGTTGAGGAGGGAAAAATTATGCATTCTAATTGCATAGCCAACAAACCGAGCGTCCAAAGCAACCACCTAAAACCGAGAAAACTTCTTCTTACCTTTCCCATCATCTAAATCAGCCTTCTTCTTCCCTTTAACATTAGCTTTTGCGGGATCCTTCCTCTCTGGAACAGGATTCCTTGCCGGGACACGCGCAGCAATGGACTCCCTCGTCTGAGGACTTGCTCGTGATTTCGACTGGTTCCGGCGGGCATGTGCTTTCGCCTTCAGTAGCCTCACCTTCTCGAATGCATCATCTCGTCGCTTTCTTGCAAGAAGTAGTTGAAGCTGTTGATCAGCGAGTGGAAGGAAGTATTCCATGAGCACTTTGGATGTAATGCGCGATTTCGGGTTCTCATGCAAGCACATAGAATACCAGGCATTGAGCGCATCGCTATAAGGCGGATGCTCAGAGTCCATGTCGTACTTTGTCAGCTGGTCTATGCCTTTCGCGTTCATGGGACGCCATACGAAGGTGAGTTGTGCCCGGCGATAACGGTCATCGTTCTTCAATTTTCGAATCGATTCATCGTCTGCTGGCCATCCAACCGCGATCAGCTCACGCCTGATAGTCGTGTTGGACTTGATGGGTAGTATCCCCCAAGCCAGGGTCTGCAGACTTACTCCGATGGCCCAGATGTCGACTGAGGGGGCTAGTCGATGCTTTCTCTCTTCTAACGGTGGTCCAAACTCATAGGTTCCAGCATACATGTTGTAGGCCGAACGCCCCTTTCTATCGTACGCAGTAAGGTGGGATATGTCAGCGAGTTTGAAGGTCGGCATAAGGGGAATTACAGTGCAATCGCCCGGAGGTCTGCTGACGAGGATATTGCCGGGTTTGAGATCGCCGTGCACATATGGTACATCGAGGCAGTTGTGAAGGTAGTCAAGACCCTTGGTCATGTCCATAAGGAACTTCCATATGGTAGGTTCTGGAACACAACTACCAGATTTGAGGACCCTGTGACTGTAGTCGTGAACATCGCCCAGCTCGCAAAACTCGTAGAAGATGGCGGGCGAGAGGTGATTCCAATCGTTGGCTGAGCCGAGGAAACGGACGATGTGCGGATGCTGACCTAACTTGGTCATACTTTTGATCTCTTTCTGCAGCGCTTCCCTGACGAGTACCTTATCTGCGACAGGCTCTTTGACCGCGATCAAGCGGCCTGTAGACTTGTTCTCCCAGAGGCTGACTTTTCCTTCTCCACCATGAGCTAGATCTTTTAGAAATCCATACTCCCATCTGAACTTTTGAGGATCTCTGATGAGGCTCTGCTCGTCCATTTTCGGAGGAATGTATCTAGACACGGACTGATTTTGTGCGATTTAATTCGGATTGATACGAAAAGTGTAGTGTTGTGATGGTTTCAGTCGCTAGCTATAGCAACAGCTTTTTGAAATTCTAGTTTATGCGATGACATTACATACGCCAATACGCCATCTTAAACGATGCAAGGACGGCATCTTGAAAGCATTGTGCGCAATGGACAAAGGAGAGCAGAGATTCAAGAGCACCTATTCGGCGCTAGGCACAAAGAGGTTGACGGAGCATTAAAAAGAAATATCCCGTAGCTATAAGAGTGTCACAAAGGAAGAGTGCGATGGAAAATATTGTGTAAACCCTCGGTCCAGGTCGAGACGAGGAGAGACGCGTTTGATTCCGTCGGAAAGTAGGGCTGAATAGCTAGCCTTATTCGTCTAGTAGGCGCCACACCAGCCACAGCACCCCTGCGCGCATCGCGGGGGTTTAATTTTTTGGATGGCATGAACAGTCACTGCCGTTATACCAACAAATCCTACATCACCTCCACAATCCAACATGGCGTCAACAAAGAAGGTAGCAGAGAACATGCTCTGGGGAGGTCGCTTCACACGTCAGTATGCCTCAATGGCTGTGTTGTCCTTATCAAACACACCAAACGGCGGGGCTTGACCGCTGACTATAATGCAGAGGGCCTGGACCCTATCATGGAGCAGTACAACGCTTCTCTCCCGTACGATCGCCTCTTCTACGCTCAAGATATTGCTGGTTCCATTGCTTTCGCGCGCGCAAACCACAATAACGGACTCCTTACCAAAGACGAGTTCGCTGCCATCGAGAAGGGCTTTGCCCAGATCAAGGAGGAGTGGGCGTCAGACTCGTTCGAGGTCAAAGCCAATGACGAAGACATACACACAGCCAACGAGCGCAGGCTTAGCGAAATCGTCGGCAAGGACGTGGGAGGGAAGCTGCACACGGGTCGGAGTCGTAATGAGCAAGTCGCGACGGACATGCGACTTTGGCTTCGGGAGGAGTTGAAGAAGCTGGAGCAGTTCTTGATTCAGCTTATTAAGACATCAGTGCAGAGGGCAGAAGCGGAGATTGACGTGCTGGTAAGATCTCAAAGCAAAACCAGGGACCACTAAAGCGGCGCTAACATGGAGCAGATGCCCGGCTACACTCATCTCCAGAAAGCCCAACCCGTGCGATGGTCTCACTGGATCCTCTCCCATGCCACCGCTTTTACGTCTGAGCTTGAGCGCCTCCGCGAAGTCATTGCACGCGTCAACCGCTCTCCCCTCGGCTGCGGCGCCCTCGCCGGGAACCCCTTCAATATCGATCGGCATGCCATGGCCAAAGAACTTGGTTTCCAAGGCCTTCTTCCGAACTCGCTCAACGCCGTCGGCGACCGTGACTTCGTTTTTGAGACTCTACAATGGGGTTCCAGCTTTATGCTCAAGCTGTCCAGGTGGGCGGAGGATCTGATCATCTACTCCAGCTTGGAATTTGGTTTCATACGGTTGTCGGATGCATACTCAACGGGATCTAGCCTGATGCCGCAGAAGAAGAATGCAGATTCGCTCGAGCTGATTAGGGGCAAGAGTGGAAGGGCATTTGGACACATGGCCGGTCTGTACGTCACGATCAAAGGTCTACCTACGACCTACAACAAGGATCTTCAAGAGTCGGTCGAACCGCTCATCGACCACATGAAGACGGTTGGAGACTCTATGCAGATCGCCACAGGTGTGCTCTCTACACTCACCATCAACGCAGAGAAGATGAAGGCAGCGCTAGCGCCTGAGATGCTGGCGACCGAGTTTGCGGACTACCTCGTCAGGAAAGGTGTACCGTTCCGTGAGGGGCATCACATTTCCGGTCGTGTAGTGGCACTGGCCGAGGACGAAGGTGTGCCTATGGATCAGCTTAGTTTGGAGCAGCTAAAAGGTATCGACTCCCGACTTGGCGATGATGTACTTGAGTGTCTCGACTATGAGCGAGCTGTCGAACTTAAGAATGCTACGGGCGGCACTAGCAAGAGCGCTGTTCGAGAGCAGATTGAGATATTCAAGAAGCAGCTTTGAGCAACAGTGGACAAGTGAGGCGTGGCGGCGTTATTGGGGTCAGAAGAGTTGTTGTTTAGCTATCTCAAGTATAAGCATGGGATGAGCTCTGCAACTGCGTAACGAATGAACGAATACCCCTCAATGCGAAAGATGGTTCCACTGACCGTAGACGCATCAACAAGCCAACACTGTTTCGAAATGTGACACCTCGAAAGCTAGCGAATTGAGTAACACATTTAGCTATGAATGATTAATGCTGGCAACAGTTTTGTTGGATGTGGCGGTGCACCATTATCGTTACAGCGTAGAGTACCAATTTCTTACTCAATGCGGCAAGTTCAAAAGCCTGTTGAACGCGGTGGAGTGTTATCTTTCGAGATGAGCATGTTACCCGCGAGATATATCTGACCAGCTCCACCACGCCGCGTACCCACCACAACCCCATGTTGATCTGCCGTCCCGTCCCGGGTGAGGCACTCACCATCATGGGTTTCGGCGTTTGTGCATCACGACATCTAGCATATAGCTCTCGCATACCATATGGACTCGTGGTATTGTAGGCGATGTCAAAGTTAAAGCTACCGCTCCCATGCGGCGGTTGGTATGTCCGAGTACATGTTCCATCACCATCAATGTGCATTTAAACAAAGCCGTATTTCAAGAGAACAGGCCTTAGTGTCTTGTCATGATGGTGTTGTCGCAAGCTAAAAAAGTGTCCCTTCCTTAGGCTCTCGCGCTGTCTCTATACTCTAGTTTCCGCGTACTTCCATATCTTGACCACTCCGATAGATCCTGCAGGAGGCCACCAAGGCCCTTTCCCTTCGCACTCCCTCGCTCGCCGCCACCCGCCCTCTTCTGTTGCCCCGCCAAAACAATGCAACTTACCATCACTCACTAACGCCTTACCGGAATCTTACGTCGCCGACAACAGCATCTATACCCGCAGGGCCACGTCCGTTGTCCCAGTGTCCGCTCAACGATTTCCATACAGTGTCTCTGAGGCTGTGACCTTGGTTTAGGATACAACAGATCTGTCAGCTTTGTACCCTTACGCCGAGCATCGCATACGCCGATCGGCACCAGGTTCCAGAGGCTGAGCCTTACAAGTCAGATCCGCGCCCGCAAGCAGACGATCGCAGCATTCAATTGTCTGTAGCTTTCACGCTCATCGCTGTTTCCGGAGTCGATCACTGCTCAAATGGCCGCCAAGGTGTTTCGACAGTATGCTCTCGCTCTTTCACTTGTCATCCTGTCCTTGCTCGGTACCACCCTCGCGGGACTACCACCTGGATATGTTATGGGAACAATTGACGGGCAGGATTATATGGTCCGCGACAATCGGCAGCCAGCCCTGTATACCGGCAACTTCGGCGACTGCACAGGCAGCAGTAGTGTCGATGTCACTCGCTTCGACGCCTCCTACTATCGGGACAATATGACTATCGTCTTCCATCTTGGCGGTGTTTCGACCCTGAAGAACGAGACCATCATGAGTGTGTCGAGCCAAAGCAGTTGCTGAGGATTGCCGCTAACAGATGATCAGTGTTCATTGGCGTGTATGCTTATGGCGAGGCCCGTTTCGACTTGACTTTTGATCCGTGCAATGCAAACATCGAAAGGTATGCGGCTTCAGGTTGACTTAAACTAGCGCTAAAACTATCCCAGTGCATGTCCAGTCCGCTCCGGTATTCCAATCGAAGCCAGCGGTGTCATACCCGTCAACCAAAAGGATGTGGCCGGAATCCCTCCTCTTGCGTTGGAGATACCCGACTTTGAAGGACAAGCAATTTTGAGGATCTTCTCCAACAACACCCAATCCCAGATCGGATGCTACACTGCCGTAGTAACGAATGGCAACACTTTCTCTCATCCGAAATGGGTCGGGTCGATACTCGGAGTATTTACTGGGATCGCTCTCTTGTCCTCGTTCGCTACCGCCATATACGGCGACAACCTCCCCGAAATGCGCAAGCACTACGCCCATTCGCTCTCCGTTGGTGTCGTCTTCTCTGTGTGGCAACACATTTACTTCAGCGGGGCTCTTTCGATGAATTGGCCTAGTGTGCTCGTCGCTTTTTGGAGCAACTATGCCTGGGCAGGGGGGATGATATACTCCGAACACATGCAGATTACGATCACCAACTTCATTGGGGTCAATAAAGGGAACATCTCTTCCGTCGGTGCTGCTGCATCGGGCGTCGAGAATGATGGACTTGGCGGCGGTTACGATATCCACCAGATATACAAGCGAGAGCTTGCGGATCCAGCCACCGGATTCTCCTGGTACGGCAACCCAGCCAAAACAGATATCCCACTACCCGGCAACTTCTCTGGCTTCGCCGGAACTCTTGCTCAGCAGAACATCCCCGCGTCCAACGCTTTCATGACGGGCTTCCTTTGGTTCCTAATTCTGGTCGGTATCGTGGCTGTGTCGGTGCTTGTGTTGAAACTTGCTCTCGAGTTTATCGGCAAGATGAAAATGATGAAGAGAAATAGGTTGGCCTACTTCAGAACTCACTACCTTGGATACACTGCGCTCGCCGTTCTCCGTACGATGTTTATCGGATTCTTCATGCTCATGTTTCTTACCCTCTTCCACTTTACATACCTGGCTTCACCTGGACCGGTTGCAGTCGCATGCGTGGTGTTCCTAGTCATGCTCATTGGACTGGGTGGTCTCACTGGCTACGCATGCTTCTACAGGACGAAATTCGGCAGCTATGTGTCGGAGCCAGATCGATTGAACATTGCAGTGAGGAGGTTATTCAAAATCCTGCCGTATTGTGGCTTCGAACGTAACAGCCAGTCTCCGCGCTCCGAGGACAAGCAGTACGCAGGCTCGCTCCCTTGGTGGAGTATACGGCCGACGTTGGAGGAAAAGTCGATCCACCAAGACGAATTTTTCACGCAGAAGTTTGGATGGCTTTCTTCTCGCTTCCGAAGGACACGCTGGTGGTTCTTCGTGGTCTGGATTGTGTACGAGTTCGTCCGCGCTTGCTTCCTTGCGGGTGCTTCTAGACAGCCTATGGTCCAGGTCTTTGGTCTCTTGGCTGTCGAGTTCATCGCATTCATCGGCATCGTTGTTTTGCGGCCTTTCGAAGGACAACGACTAAACGTCATCGTGGTCTATCTTCTGGGACTCAGCAAAGTCGCCACTGTTGCTCTCTCTGCCGCATTCGACCATCGTTTCAACCTCGCTAGGATCCCCGCAACCGTCGTCGGGATCGTCATCATCGTCATCCAAGGCGTTCTGTCGGTTTTGGTTTTGTTTGCGATCTTGCTAGGGGCAGTCAGTAGCTACATGTCGGTTATGCGCAATCGGGAGACGATGCGTCCGACCAGTTGGAATCCGATACGCGCAAAGTACTTCCAGCACATGGACTTTGAAGAGCTGGACATTCCGCGTCCTGCAACTCCTCCGGCTGAGACAGAGCCTAATTTCGTGAGCGAACCAGCAATAGCCAAGGAACCGTACTTTACAGTGAGCTCGATTAGGCGGGTGCCCAAGGTCGAGGACGAAGACATGGAGTTTTTGAACGAAATTCAAGGTGACTACTCCACATCGCAACTCTCCCTCTCGCAGCAGTACCGAGACAGCGCAAACGGGATTAGAGCGCCGAGCTTGCATTCCCAGATGTCTTTCCCCAGCTTGCCTCAAGGTGCTCGGGTACATCGGGCAAGTTGGAGCACCCGCGATTTCTCCGAGACCGCCATGGGACGAAGACGGACCTCGAGCCAGTCCGCGCTAAACACTCCCAACTTTGGAAGTCGACCGTCGAGCCGGACCGTTCCTTTGCTCAATACGCGCGTTAGAAGCAGCAATGAAGATGTCTACCGGTTACATAGTCCTCTCAGTTCCAGTCCACCGATTACGCCAACCAAGTCAACATCGTCCGTATGCGTTTCGTCGAGCCCGGTTCCGCATCCGAAGAGTAGGACGAGCGGCAAGTCGCCCGCAAGGAAACCACAGTTGCGTACCGTGCTTAGCGAGTACGAGATCCCACCTCTTCCGGTGACAAACAGCCCAAGGTTTGCAACCGATCCATTCGCTTCAAAGTGAGCAGAGACAGGAGGGTGGGGAACAACGAAGGATAGTGAGCGCATTCTCAGCAGAACAGCTTTTGACAGCATAACGAAACAATGATACGGACGGACAGCCACCGAGCATGAGCTGTGTTGATCTTCCGCGAGTCCACTGGCGCCATGGAGCATTACCCTTTGGCTCAACATTCTACGGCGTAATTACAGCATCTGTATGCTTCCAACATCTGGGCAAGCATTTTCTCCGGTGTCGCAACTCTCGTCTCGACTCATCGATCGCGTCCCTTTCACTGGCTTGTCGCCAATTGAAACATGCCTCGGTTTTGGACGGTGCATGAGCGTTTGTGGTAAAGTTGACATGATTATGATTAGGCATATTTGATAAGCGTAGCCGCCTGGAGGATGAAGAGGGATGACACACAGGGCGTGGGCAAAGGCGTATATCCGGTGACAAGATCAGTCAGGCCGTGGCTGAAGGCAATGTAAAATGCAATCACCAATGATGTCCGCGTTGACGCCGTGACGTCACAAAACGCACGTCCTCCCATGTTTCCATATGTCTCAACAAGCTTTGCGCGACGACGGGTTTGACTTGCGACAGCTCGCTTAAGCGTCCCACTTGGCGACAAGTTTGACCGTTTCGACTTTTCTGTTCAAGCCACAGCGAGCAGAAGTGTGGTGTCACGTCAGGCCATGCCGTCCACGTGTGCAGCTCAGACCTCACGCCTCAGTCTACAGCGAAAAGCTTGCAAACTATCAAAACGTGTTGCAGATCTGTGGCTCTCGAACCATCAAACCCAGCCATATGACAGCATGCCAATGTCGCTTGGAAGTCCGTGTGTCTCACATTCTTTCGACGAATTTGCGGGCCTTGTTTGCTATACCCTGGGCTGTGGCGTCAAAGGACGGGGCGGAAGGATTGGTCGCGTAACGGATTCGGAAGATTGCTGGGGAGCGTTGAGTGTGGCTGATGGGCCAGCTACGTCACTGCAAATTGCCCATGTCAACGATGATACCAACTGTTGTGCGATATTGATGGGCGGAGGAATAGCCAAGCGACGTTCCAAGTGCGGAGGCAAGAGGTGTGAGTGCATCGGGCGGTGGTTGGCACGATAACAGAGCACCAGAGCTCTGCGGCCGAGAAGAGTAACATGCACGGCACTTATATCCGTGACGGATTTCCCTTTGCGCGCGCGAAGCTGTCGATAACTGCAGTCCATCTCGATCGCTGCGGGACGAGTCTAGCCACAGCGCGCGACCATCGCTACCCCTTTGAGCCGCCGGAGTCATGGTCCATGGGGCATCGTGATGCAATGACGACAACATTAGGAAAATAAGCATGTGGCGCACGCCGCCGCTCGCAGGGATTCCCGCTGGACACGCCTGCCCTCGGTCCATATCGAGAATCGTGCCCGCCCATCGTACCCGCTTTGGGCTGGGCGCTAACCGACATGCACGACAAAGAGCAGGTTTTTGAATGGAGTGGAAGGGCATGTGCGTTTGCGGTGACAGGACATGGGGGCAGATGATGAGAGGAAACCACATGGCTGGGAGCGCCCAGAGCGTGAGATTAGGAAGTGAATTTGCTCGCTGTGACGTCAGGCTAATTTGAGGGAAGGAATGGGCCTTGTTTATAAGCCAGGCACGCCGCTGGCTTGCTTGTGCTACATAAACACCCTCCCTGAGTACCTACGATCCTCATCACAACACCCAGACCACTCCGACCGCACACCAGCTCTACTTCGGTACACCCAAACCACAACAAACACCACTCCCCCAAACCAATCCACCCACCACAACCGTCACCATGGGCGCCGTAGTATCATGCGTACGTCTCTCCCCCTCCCCACTCTTCTCGCACCCTCAGTCCTTCTAACACCCCCAACAGATCCAGTCCGTGTTCCGCACAATCGGCAACTGCATCATGGCCATTGTTAACGCCATCGCCGCCGCATGCAAGGCCGTCATCAACGCCATCGTCTCCCTCTTCGGCATCATCATCTCGTGCCTCACCTGCGGCAAGGGCGGCCGGAAGCGCGGTGCCCGCACCCACCACACAAGTAGAGTCTAGTAGGGCTCCGTCTTGCATGCGCGCTGCTAAACTCCGGTCGCAGGGTGGCGCATGAGGCGGGACCTGGGCATCTAGATGTCTGCGGAGCTGCGGGAGCTGGAGCGCTCGGTGATAATGGTCGCGAGTCGAGTCGAGGTTTTTCTTTTTGTACGATCATGCCGGCGGGTGCTGGTCTCTGGGAGCATTCGGCGGGCGATGAGGAGTGGGTGAAGAGAGATGGACGTTGCATTCTTCATCATCACGATTGCGATGTATAGATACCCCTTTTCCGAATCCATCGGTTCCACTGTTACTCTCATTTTGACTTTGCCTTCTTGCAACTGTGAATTCCTATCTCTTGTTCTAGGGTATCTTGCACTAACACGCTATCGATACATTCAGATGATCTTCTCCGCCCACATCACTAATCGTACACGACATCTTACACGTCTGCCTCCTTACCCACATTTGGCCTCGGGTTCGATTTGGCGAATTCTAAGCGGCAATGCGCCTGCCCCTCGTCCATCAATCCTACAACCACTCGCTTTTATGCTGAGACAGGATAAGTCCCCTTCACCCGTACACACAGCTGACCATCTGTGTTTTCGAGTGTGCCGATGATTTCCACTGTTTTCTTGTCCTTCGCAGGCGGCTCCTTTTTCGTCATATCCTTCCACGATGGCAACCAAGACTTTGCAGGCGCAGGTTCGGGATCGGGTGGAGGAGCGGCTTGAGGCAGGTATGGTTTCGAGAAGGAAGCGCGGAGGATGTAAAAGTTTGTGCTGTTCGTGGGTTTGGCGTATGTGACGCTCACGGACGTAGGACCTTCGATGGAATCTACAAGTCGATGTTAGCGGAATCCGTCCACGGAGCGGGGCATCGAGAAAGTCTTACCTATAGAAACATCAGGCCCCACGATCATCCTAGACATGCAGTCCTCAAAGATGGTCGCAATAGCCCCTCCATGCGCCAACCCCGGCCACCCACTCAACGCACCCCCAATCCACACCACAGCAACCAATTCCTTTGTCTCTGCGTTCCAAAACGCCCTCTGCACTCCCAAACCCCTGCTACCCGCCAAACTCTCCCCTGTTAATGTCCTAGTCTTGCTTCCCCAGTCCTCCTTTGACTCTGCGATATTCTTCTTCACGTCCAATTCTATCCAGCCTTTATGCGTGCCTTTTGAGTCTTGTTCTTCGACGGTGCTGAGTGGTGTGTCGGCATGCAAATGGTACCCCTGCGAGCGCATGAACGTGACTATATCAAGGCCTTCGACATCGGACGTGAGGACGTGAAGGGCGATTTGGTCCTCGCGGGAGCCGGGGAGGGGGAGGGAAAGCGGAGCGACGAAGTTGCGGACTGTGAATCCGAGACCCGAGCCGGCGAGAAGGACTAGGCCATACCATATGTAGGATGTGCGGAAGAGGCGGCGTTTCGGGGGTGCGGTGGAGTTTGGAATGGCGGGAGCTTGGGTCGAGGATAATCGCTGTGGCCGCCATTGTGGAGCATGTCTTTGTAAACGACGGGTCAATCGGGGAGCAAAAATGCGCGTAGGCAACATGTTGGGCAATTATGCCTCACCGAAAGGTCACCGAGAGGGTGGGTGGAGAAGACGGATTGTTGAAGCTGGCTCGGAGATCAGGGTTCGCCGAGGCACAAGTAAATGTCTTGGCGTACCGTACTCTACATCTCCTGCCTCTCCTTCCTCTTCCCTCATCACATTCTTCCCAGTGATCACCCATCGCCAATGGACCATGATCAAGTCTGGAACGGTTGGGTAGAATGGGATAGAAACGGCACGTCCCTGCTCATCTCAGATAGTCCGAATTGACGAACGGATACTTGTCCCACCCATCGTGCGTCACAATCTGAAGCTTATCCACCTTGACATCTTTGAACATGCGGACCTATCTTCTCGTCAGCTTTAATCCCAGACGACTCGACCAACAGCGACGACTCACATTCACCCCAAGCAAATCAATACTCTCTCCTCTCTCCAGCATCCTCGGATCAAAGAACACCGCACTCCCACACCTCCCACAAAACTTGTGCACATTATTCTTAGGCCCAAACGAATACTCCCGAAGAGCCTCCTCTCCGCTCTTCAAGAAAAACTGCTCGCGCAACGGATACACAAGCAGATATCCATTTCGTGAGCAAATCGAGCAGTTGCACTCGACGACCTTTTGTTTGGCAAGAGGCGGCGAGAGGGTTACCGTGTACTGCACGGTTCCGCAATGGCAGATCGCGTCGTAGGTCTGCGCGTCTGGGATGTTGAAGGTGGATGGTTGGATGAGGTCGTCGTTACCCATCGTGTATGTGTGCGATTGCGCAAAGAGAGCGCTTCTTGAAAGAGTGGGTTATATGGTTGGTTGTACTCGAACATGCGCTGGTTTGGTCTATTACTTATTTGTGCTCTTTTATGTGTTGACTTGGAATATAGAGGCAGCAGCCTTACGCTTCCATGCTAGCGACGAGGCTACGGGTGAAATCACAGAGTGTGGAGTTGGCTTCTTGGCTGCATTGCATATGTCGCCGGCAACCGTCCGACACCCGACAAGAAGTCACCGCATACCGGCCACTACTCTTTGGGCAAATCGATCCACGAATTACGGCGTCCAGCAAGTCAGCAAGTCAGCACGTTCTCTAGTCGCCCGAGAGCTTCTACACGAACTATGGACAGGCCGCCTTATTCCAGAACAGAGCACGCCGTCCACAGCATTCACACACACCACCATCAGTGCTCGCAGTGCTGAAAACAAGACCGTCCAACATCCAATCCCTCTTACTCACTTGGAAACTCATACTCAACGTACCACAACGCGCGTCACCTGTCCTCCCACACCCTCCCTAACAATGCATGTCCCTCCAACGCTAGGTTACAGAGTGCGTCGTGAATACAAGACACCGTGGGGTTGGACACGATGCACTACACACTGAGACCCCTCTAGATGAACTTTGCAAACAAACCACTTTATACCGCATCCTTAGGTCCACCGCTTTCGCCCGTCCCAAGCGGGCCTTTCCACCGATCCAACGCCCCTGCAACACCATCGATCCGGTGCCACCCACCACCCACTTCACACTTCTCCGGGCCCAACTCGCTCACCGTCACACATTTCAGACACAGCCGTGCCACCATCGTTACCGGGCTCTCCGATTGGTGTCTCAGATGCACCTCGCGCTATTGCTTGGGGCGTTACCCAATGGAGCGGGTGGGTGTCGTACTGACGTTGAGAGTGAGGGGTTGCCTGGGGATTGGGCTGCACGTCTGGTCTGGGTGGGCGTACGGGCGGGGAGAGTGGTGGTGGGGGAGCTTGGGTACCCTGTGGGAGGTTACTCGGGCGGTTGTGCGAGGGTTGATGAGGGGTTGGCGTGGTAGAGTCAAGGGCGCTCATGGGGGAAGTGAGCTAAGTATAGCGAGTGTCGGGTCTTGGTCTGATCTACTGGCGTATGACTTGTGTATGTCTTGGTAGCGGGAGTACACACATAGCTTAGTCATCCCCCTTTCTCCAGCGGTCGCCTACCTGCTTCGTACCTTCGGAGACATGTCATCTTTAACTTCTAACTGTACTTGAGATTGGCTGTATACCAGAGTACAGGCGGCAAAGGTATGTACGAAGCCGTGCGCCGGTGGCCTGTCTTTTCCAGCTGCGTACCTGCATCGAAATGGGACCACAATCACCGTTCAAAAGTCACTTTGTCTTTCTCTCTATGTATAGTCTCTTTCAGCCCCGTCTCACATATGTCAGTCATTGTATACATGCTTGTTTGAGTCATGTGGTCGAGCTTGCCTTGCTCTGAAACGCCTCTTAACTGAGACTTGGCTTCAGTGGCGCGCGAGTCCCCTAGGTCGGATTTGGTTGATGTGTGCGATAGTATTTGTTCATGAAATGGAGATTTGTGTCGAGTGTGGACCAAGCCTGTAGGACAACAATACAAACACGGTAGACTAATATGGGTAGAAGTGCTGACGTTCAGATGAGTACAGGGGGGATTGCTAGAATTTCGTGTGGCTGTCTTCGTCAAAGATTTAACGTTGGATCAGAGCCCCTACAGTGTATCTGCAATCTTTCGATTACCCTGCATTATCGTTCAGGCTTTCCGGCATTCTACTTGCCACTTGTTCGACCCTTGCCGTATAATTAGGAATTACGCCATGTATCACGACCGGACTGTCTAACCCAAGATCGTTATGTTGCACTACTGCACTAAGAAAAAGGTGATCGGTCCATTCCGTTCGAGTAGTCGCAGCCTATTCCGTACTATCAGTTCAAAAGTGGTGTTTTTTCCTACCTCAACATACGTTGCTAAGTGCAGAATCCGCGCAGCTTAGGCAAAGTACTCCCCACTCTAGCAAGCTCGATATTTGCACCACTGTCTCTTGAGTGATAAAGCTTTGTCTCGAAGTAGTTGAGACATTCGATATAGACATGGGACGTCAAGCAACAGTCGAGAAGCGCTGATTTGGTACGTGCCAAAGACGGATATGGCAATTGGAAAAAGGAATCTAATAAGGCTGAATTCCTTGGTTCATCGCTGTTCCAGAATACTCAACCCGGGACTACGTAGCGTTCCTGTCTGGGTTTCTCGATGTGTAGGTCGAGCTTTCAAATCGCGGGATATTGAATATGAGTCACCATCAAGTCCGCAGGCAGGCACAATCATTGTTCCGTTTCTTTAGACACGATACCGAAGCAATGCCTGCTACTGGAGCTGAGAATTTTAAGGATATGAAGCCAGTACGCATGGGATGAAGTGGAAAGGGTAGGGGAGGTTTCGGCTGTATTGTTTGATTTGTCCACACTAAGCCAGTATACGCAAGGTTGACCTCTCGCCTTTTGTATCGCGCTCAGAACGCCGGAACGTCACCCTAAGGCGAATGTGAGCCGTTGTGAAAAGTGGCGGAACGGCATGCGAGTAACCACGAAGTCGGCATCGACAAAGGCTGTCAGGTGGGAGCCTGCAGCCGCGCATTCGCTTCCCCCATCTGGGCTGGTCACTCAGAGTGAAAGAAGACCGCAAAATACGAAAGGAGAATCAAAACTGAGTCGTCGCGATGATGCACAATCGAGGATGTAGCCACTCGTAGAACGACAGCTGGCCCTGATCCCTCGCTACTCATCCGGCATCTCGTGAGGCCAACGTCTAGGTGCCGCGTGACTGTCTCAGTGGTGCCCTAATCAATGGACACGAGGTAGTTGAACGCAAAATTAAGGCGCATAGGCTGCACGGGAGAAGGCGAGGTGAACGTGCGCGAGACTACTCGAACCAAGGCAAGACAACCCGGACGAAAAGCCGTGCAATTGAGTTCCGTTGCGTCGAGATGTTACAGCCGAACAAGGCGACTGCTACACTTCCATTTCGCGGTGCTTGAAAAGCCGAGCCTAGCACCAGAGGCCGTGTTTCTAACCAACATGCTGACTTGAAAAAGCCAGCCTGAGCACGAAGTATTGACTGATCCACGAGGAAGGCTGAGCGCTGGCTGAGCGCAGCTTACTTCGATCCCCTCGCACCTATTATCATATTGCTGTTACCATAGCACTGCGATACGCACCAGCCCAGATTGGTACTTCAGTAATGCCCGACGTGAGCGTTGTAAGCCGTGGAGACACAATATCCCACACTGTCGCCTGGAGAATAGCCCGCCTGCCCAAAGCGCTCATGGTGGAGCAAAATCTGCACGTCGCGTGCGGTATTCATATCGGGGAACAAGGGCGAAAAGACGTGGAGGTTTTCCCGTTCGGCTCTTCGTAAGCTGAGTGGTTGTGGGGCAAAGCTTAACCGGAGTATCAGCTCCTACGTAAGGTGGGAGAGCGTAATCAAGCGTAGCCGCGTGAGCTTGATGATTGTATTGCCTGGAACATTTGGTCGTCTGTGCAAGGCCGAGTCGCCGGGGAGACTGAAGAAAAGTAAGCAGTGGCAATACTACCATGCTTGAATGGCACTCGCAACATTCGAGGGACTTTTTCAATTCCTCATCAGGAGGGGCGTCTTCAGCGGGGTCAAAGCTGGAGCCTGGAGCTTACAGGCAGGCTCAACACCAGTTCCGTAAGGCTACCAGTTCCAGGACGATACTATAATGAACCGCCTTTCAACTTCGCTCTCATCGAAGGAGTAGATGCGACGCGGGAAAGTCTGACAGCAAATCATATCTTAAGCCGCATCCAGCACCAAACCCATGACGTGAGGCGTTGTTTATCTGATGTGATCACAGTTCGATCTCGGAGAGCGTGCATGATCTGCTCACCGGCACGCGCTATCAAGCGAGGCCAAGCTCCTAATCCCCACTCCCGACTTTACAACCCCGAGTTGTAAATCATGTCAGACGGAAAATGCTGGCCAACGAAGAGAGCGCTTAAAGCGCGAAGGGATAGAAGGTTGTGTTGCATGTGGTGCGTAAGCCGCAGTCAGCACCACGTCGCCGTAGAGGCGGAACTGGTTCCTGGGACCCGCGCCTATGACTTGCGTTGAAGAGCGGTAGAGACCAGAGTTTTGGGACTGAGCACCAGAGAGCGCGGAAATCACCGATGCGATATACGTTGTTCGAAATAATATTGCTGCTGGGCTTTTGTTGTCCGAAGTGACTGGTTTCCTATTTGGGCGATTGGTACATGATGGCTCGTTAGCGGCAGAGAGCTGAACGATTTACGAGGTATCTCGCAAGCGACCTAGTCAGAACCAAGGACAAGCTATCGATGGATCAGAATGGTCGAGCTTTGCTAAAAAGCAAGCACATCTGGGTGCGAGGTCCCAACCGCGCAAGTTCTGCGAGATGCAGAGACGAGACCGATGAATTTGTCTGGCTAGATTTGCTTCGTAAATGCGGTCAGCGCAGGAAAATCCATTTCCGAGTGATGCACTGTGTGTGGCCAACAGCTCGCGGGCCGGTTTCTCGCATGCTCCAGGCATCATCTGAGACTCACCAGAAGGGCCTCTCGCATCGAATATGTATCACTGTTCGACAGCTGCTACTGGTGTGAACAAAGCTGCGACCGGCTCTCGTGATGGGAAGCATCCGCCTCGGCTTTTGAAGAGCAGGGGTCTCTCTCGAATCCTCAGTCAAAACTACTTTTGGGGGGCGATTGGCGGAGTTGTACGTGACTGGACACGCCATGTTGGGTACGAAATCCAGTCGCCGACGGCGATGGGATTGGCTTAGATTCTGTCAAAAGACAGGTCATTCAGCATGTTGCTGCATGGCAATGGCGAATGATGTTGGCCCTCCCCACTCCCACCGGATAACGCCTGGTTTGAAGCGGTGAGGTGAGTTGGCCGTCTTGACGAGTAGTCCGATTCATGCAGATGCTATCGGGATCCGTGGACGGAGGATGAAGCGCGCGCATCCTTATCCAAAGTCAATGAACACTGCACAGTCTATTATCCGTGCGGGTGACCTTTGTGTTAGGGGGCGATGATGGAGGACTGCCTCCACGATCGGGCCAGTTCCACTAAATCTGCAATGCTGGGCTCCCCTGTCTGCATCCTCAATGTCGGATCTGCGCAGATCCAAACCAGCTGCGGGCAGGCTTGAATGGCGTCAAGCCTAGCGGGCACGATAACTGGCATCTGCCGCTTCAGGAAATGACCTGCACGCCCGCGCTTGAGAGCCGCAAGTGGAGTCTTGGAGTCGGCGCCTGCCACAAAGGCAGATTCGCCTTTCTGTCAACGCTGTGGACGCAGGTACAGCAGTGATACTCATTTGCGTCCTCTGCGTACATAAGACGCTTCTTCAACGCCCGCCGAGATGCCGAAAAGCTGGCCGGCGCCCACTTAGGCCCCGCAGCAATGCTCGGTATTGCGGGATGATCCGTAAAACGACCAACTATCGCATAGGAAACGGTAGCAGAACGGGCGGGCCAGTCGTTTGATGGGTGCTCTCTTGAGAAGAGTCGGACACACGCCCGCAAGGCATTTTTAGGGCCGTGGTCGCCTTGCGCGTTCCGCAGTGAGAACAACAGTAGACGTCCAATCGTGGAAGCCAGCAATGCGTTTCGTCACGCTAAAACCGACATAACAAGGCGGTTATATAACAGCGACACAGAAAGGCTGCAAAAGACAGGAGCCCAAACGCACTCTGCTGCAAGTCGTTGCTTTCCAGCACACGACAGGGTTTGGCGAGGTTAGCTCTGATCATTTCAAACCAAGAAAGGACTGTTGATTCGATGGGTAGCCGCAGATGCTTGTTGCGACTTGCATCACACAGGAGGAGTGCCTTCCGAGATAATGGATGCATCAGGGCCGTGGGATGCGGGACAGTCATTTTACTAAGATTGACTTACGTCGCAGGTCCGCTATGCTGCGGTGCGTTGGTCGGATGATACGAGGCGCGGCGGCTTAAGAGCAACGGCAGAGGTGGTACAGTCTAGCTTTACTGTAGAGACTGGTTGAAGCCGGCAGAAGCTGGCTTGGACGGACGTCCGGTCTCTTGGGAGGTGGAGGCTCGCAACGTGGACGCCCCCCCGCTGCCGGCGGGAACGGGGAAGGGAAGCTCAATAAGGAGGGCGAAGTGACGGTCCTGGCCATGCCTGCAGCTGTCCCAACATCATGGTCGGGCTTGGTCGGCTCGAGGATCAGGAGTCGACCGACAGCGCCAGGGGCGGATGCGGGAGGGCTTGGTGGCTTCCAAACACCAATGTGATCCGTGTCAAAATTAGGTTGCGCATTATGCGGGTGACAGGGGTCGACAGCGCGCGCAGGTCGAAAGTCAAGACGGAGCCAAAGCAGCCCACGGATGACGGCGATGGGGGCGCTGGCGACGAGTAGTACTGGGATGCATACATGACAGGCCCAAGGATGAGCCGGAGTAGTCGAGGGCTGACAAGATAGCAGCGTATGCATGTACTGACGGCACTGTGAGGGGGGCATGGGCCAGCGCGGGGTACTTACGGAGCCGGTGCATCCACTCGACACGAATGCGAAGTCGAAATAAGCTAGGTGAAGTTTAATGTAAATGGCGTGGGATTCCGGCAGAGGGGAAGCCCAGAGCGCGAGGTCCAGTCGCAGGCACAGGGATGTGGGCTGTCGCGAGCTGCACGTCTGCGTGGCTCGGGAGACTCTAGCGATGACGGCTCTGGCTGGTGCATGACACGGCCAGCTTCGTCGCCAGAGCCGCGTCGGTCGTCGGTCGACGGTCGGCGTCAAGCAGGTTTGCGAGCAGGCTCAAATCACAGGTGGTCGTCGACGCCAGATGCCGACGGCTGCTTCTGACAGGCTCGCTTACCCGGCGGCGTGATTGGCGGGCCGGGCTGGGGGGTGCGCTAGCTGCAGATTCAATGTTGTAACACGAGGCCGTGAAATGGTCCTTCATCTCGACTCTCTTGGGACGCGACGATATAGCATGTCTCTGCCATGGACACGCGCCCGCGACGGTGAGTTGGCTGGCAGGCGTGCTGCAGGAGAGGTGGACTGTGTAGAGGGGCACTGGACCAGCGGCGCACTGTACTTGTACCAGCAGCGTGTTTCTCCCGGAGCCCCATCCGCCAGGGCTGGCCCACATCCACCACGGGCGCGGTGCGCCAAACAAGCCGTCGCGGCCAGAGGCCTGTCGCTTGCGGCTACGATCTCTTGGCACATGCACGTCGCGCAGGCCAGCACGTCCACGGTTGGCGACCTGGGACACGATATCGCGCCATGGCCCAGGGCACGCGGTGGAGTCGCCGTCGTCGAGGCGCCAGAGGCTCCCGGTCCTCGGGCACGCCAGCTGTCAACCAAGGCCAACGGGCGCCTCGTGCTGCTCGCCGCCATGCCCTCCGGAGCCGTCGACGCGCTCTGCAAGTCGTCGACGAGGCACCGCGCAGGCGCGCCACCAGGCCGGGGATCAGCTGCAGCTCCACGTGGGGATCTGCCAATTGTGCGGACGCGGTGCTCGCCCAGCTCGTCGGCGAGATGAGCGAGAGCAGGGCCGGGCGGCGGGCGCTGATTCCACCGCCTGTTCTGGGAGAGACACGTGCCGCCAGGCAATATACAAGGGCGCTAAAAATAGGCCCCATGCCAGGCTGCCTGCTCGCTGCTCGCTGCCCGCTGCCCGCTGCTGGCTACTGCTCGCGTTCCAGCGACGTCGTCGTGGGGCCAGAAAGCAGGTTGCCGGGCCCCCTCTGTTGAGCGTCCCGCAGATTGCGCCCGCGCCCTCCGCCAGACGCTCCAGATGAGGGCAGGCAAGGCGCGCTTGCGACGGCTGCCCTCCCTGTCCTTGACAGCTGTCGATCGAGCCCTCGTCTTTGTCCTCAGACGCAGCCCCTCCCGCCGCCGCGCCGTGAATCGCTCAATCATGTGCCGCCCCTCGAGCTCGGCTCGCGCGAGCCCGGCCACGACGAGTCGCGAGGCCCTGTCCATTTCTTGTCAGCTGGAACGACGAGCCCGAGCACGGGCACGTATTGGTCGCCGAAGCACTGGCCGCAGGGATGCCAGCCCGCGCTGCGAGTCTGGCTGGTCTGGTCTCCTGGTCTCCTGGTCGCCAGCGCGCGCAGTGTCGACCTGACGCTGGGGACCGTGTGCTGCAGCGTGCTGCGTGCTGCGTGCTGAGAGCTGCGTGCTGCGTGACGGCCGAAGCAGCCTTAGCAGCCCTAGCAGCCCTTCCGCGTGTCCATGCCCAGCGCGACCGCCTCGCCGCGCCGGCCATGGGCCCAGCGGCGCCTCGCGATGCTCGGGCATGGCCTCGCCAGCACGGCGACGACGCGACGAACGCCTTTGTGTGGAGCAGCGCCCGACGCCGGCGGCGCTTTGTCGCACGCTCGTCTTTCGTCTCGTCTCTCGCAGACGGCTCGCTTTGGCCAGACCGTGTCCGTGCGCGTGGCTGCTAGCGTCAGTCCCGACCCATCCAGAGTGCCCTCCCACCCTTGGTACGGTGCATGCAAATGCAAAGAAAAAAAGAAAAGGAACAAAAGCCTGCCTTTCTTGTCTGGTCTGGCTGGTCTGTCTGGCTGCCTGTGCCGCGTCGCCGGGTCAGGAGCCGCATGGCCAGTCCCCCTCCCCTCTCCTCGCAAGCATATGGGCGTCCCAACCTAACGCAAGACATCGAAGGAGCGAGCGCCGGCGAGGTCAGCGCCAGCGCCAACATCAGCACCAGCACCTCCCCGCCGCCCAATGGCACATGCTCTTGGACCTCGCCGGGCCGGCGCAAGGGACTGTTCCTCCGCTGTGTGCTGGTGCAAGCCGTCCCGCCGCCAGCACTCCGAACTGAGGCCAGCCGACAGGGTTTGGCGCTGGTAGGAGCTCACATCCCGGCACTGCATTGTTGCTCGCTGCTGCCCCCCATGCTCGCCTGGGCTCTCCAGATGCACCTGAACGGTGTGCTTCTCATTCAGTCATCGCGTTGCTTCTGCCGTGTCTCGTCTGTCTTGCCCTCTTGCGTGAAGGCGCGTGTGAATAGCGCGCCGCAGCCCACAGTAGCCTGCCTGCTCTCGTGTGCCCTTCATCTCCCATCCCGATCCAGATCCCCCCCAAACGCTCGGACGAACCCTATCGCCTGGTTAGGGTTCTGGCTGTCCTCGAAGCCCCAGCCCACCAGCAGCCACGCGAACCCCCCAACCCTGGCCGCTTAGCCCGCCGTACATATACGTAGGGCCGCCTCTCCACCCGCTCACGGCGACAAAGCCTTTCGGCCCAGCAGTCCAGCCTTCCTCCGCCATCGCTCCTTGGGGCGTCCAGGTATTGATCTTAACCAGGAGAGATCGCCGCTGCCCGCGCGCCTCACCACCACCACCTGCCCCCCTCGCCGCCCGCAGGACCACAGACTCCACCATCGCCAACGTGCAACACCAGATCTTGCGACGCCGCTGTGGTGGCCAACGACTGCGACAACACCACTGATCTCATCTGTGCCTCGTTCCCGCTTGGGAAGGCGCGCCGTTCCCAACGCCGTGGATAGGAAGCCGCCAGAGCTAGTCGCCAACCAATCCGGGGCATCCACCCAGTGTCCGACGACGACGACGACAGCACCGTCATAGTAGGAGGTCCAACCTTCTCGTCCCAAAACCGATCCTCCCACAGCCCGTGTGACCGCCTTAGTGCCACTACGTCTGCGCAACCAGGAAATCGGGCCCTACCGAGCGCTGGCTGTGAAAGAGACGCGTTCCACCACCATCTGCTTTTGCTGCTTGTACGCCCTCTGCCCTCGGTCTGCGACGAGCAGCACCACTGACTGTGCGCAGCGCCTGAGACTTTCTAGAAGCTTTCCGGAGAGGTGTGCATCCGTCGGTATCACTGCCCTCCAGCGTCTGCGCAGGTACCATTCTCCGGACCGTCCTCGCATCGCATGCTCCGAGTCGCCATCCGCCATCTGGAAGGACGATAAACTCGGCGGGAACACCGTCGTGGAATATCTAGACCGGTTGGGCGTCTGTGTGAGCAAGAGACCTTTTACAGCATCCCTCCTCCTCCACTGCCTGCATATCATCAGCACCTTGTCCACCTCGACTACAGCCCTTGCCATTTCCATTGCGCCTCGGGGTTACGAGCCGTCGGTTGCCCTTCGTGGATCCCTCTCAGCCCTCACGTGGACTCTATTGGCCTGGCGCGCACTACTCCACTCCGCCTTTTGCAGCGTCACAGCTGCAGTCCATTCCAACTCCTCCCTCTTCAGAAGCTGGTAGGTCATCAGGACCTAACCGGGACACAACCGCCAACGTGGCTGCTGCAGTGGCTCACCCGGCATCGATGCATCCTGGGTCTGACCCCATGGGTGCACCCTCTAGCTTCACGCAACGGAGGCCTCACGCCGCCCAGCTGGGTAATTTCGAATTGCCACCTCCACCCATGCACAAATATTCCTCCTTCAACACCATCAACGCTTCACAGTCGACACAAGCCCCGACAACCATTGCTAGCGTTGGCAACCTGCTTACCCCACCGAACAACATACCTGGAGATGTGCTAAGTCCTTCGTCAGGAGTTTCGACAAGCAGTGCTCACTCGACAGCCATGCCGTACTCAAACGGCCATTACATTTACTCGCCGCCATCTCAGGGGTCGAACCACTATGGCTACGCGCAACAACAACAACAGCACCAGCAACAGCAACAGCATCAGCAGCATCAGCATCAGCAGCACCAGCAGCAACAGCAGCAGCACTATCATTCAGCCCGAGGAGGTACGTTCGCTTCCCTACACTATGATCGTCAGCTAGGGGACCAAGGCTCACTTTCTGCGCGTAAAGGGCTGAATCCGCCACCGTACGAGATGAACCAACAGTTGCCGCCATTCACGCCATCGTCGGCCTCGTCAAATATGCCGGCCATGTCTGCACAACAGCAGCCTCATCATATGATGAGTCAACAAACCCCTGTGTCGAGCTCAGCACCGCAACAGTCGCCCGCTCACGCTCATGAGTCTTATCATAGACCACCACCTACACCGACTTACAACAACTATCAGCCGACTACGACTCCGCAACAGTCAACGTTCCCTTATTCGACAGGCCCATCGCCGACCCAACAGAGCCCCATCAGCGCAGGCGGGTCTATGCCGAGGATGTCGCCGGCCGTGTCGCACGGCGCCATCCCGTCCATTCCATCAAACCCAGCGCCTTCGGCCCATCCATATCAGCGATCATATGGGAATTACGTTCCCGGCCCGGCACCGGTCTTTTCGAACGTCAACAACCCGAATGGGCAGCTCGCGTTGGTTGGAGGTGTGCACCCCGGGATGATGCAAGGCTTCAACAGTGGGCATGCGGCCGCAATTCCACACTTCCTAGGCCATCCGCAGCACCAACAACAGGCTGCGAACGACCGACCGTTCAAGTGCGACCAATGCCCACAGAGCTTCAACCGGAATCATGATCTCAAGCGTCATAAGCGAATTCATCTGGCAGTTAAGCCCTTCCCCTGCACACATTGTGACAAGAGCTTCTCTCGAAAAGACGCACTCAAGGTATGTTGACTGTCCATTTCCGTGTGCTGAGCTGCATGTACTGACAATTGTAAGCGACACATCCTGGTCAAGGGCTGCGGAAAGGTCGCAAATTCCGGCGACGATTCGAAGCGCGAAAGCCATTCGCCTGACCTCAAGTCCGAATCGATTGATACGAAGCCTGCGATATCGAGCCATGCATAGAGCGCCCGAACGCTATCGTCTTCTTGGAGCCCTCGGCCTTCTTTTCGCTATTCTTTGTATTAAATACCCTTTCACCCTTGCTCAACGCTCTAGGTTGGCTTTGAGCGATCCATATTACCTTCGCTGTTTATCACGTTTGGGATGCTGATATCATTGCTTGCTATTGGTCATGGAGTTGGCGTTTGGGATGGGAGACGTGCCAGGCTCGAGCCTGAGTGCGACGGCGCACACTCGGTTGGTGTTCTTCTGCAGCGGATGCCTCTCAGTCGGAGCATCCGGGGAGGCGCGTTACGGTGATTTTGCTTTTTTGTCTTTGGGATTTCTCTTCATGCATGCGCGTGTCAGGCGGGCGACGCGTGCGGTTTCAGGTTTCGTTGGCCTCGTACTTCTGGGCATTCACCATCGATTGGGTTGGAACTCGAGTTCCGGGCGGTGGCGCTTTGGGTGTAACGAGCATTTCTTTTCCTTTCGGTCTCTGGCAAATACACCATTGGGCGCAGTCTGTACGGTATGTTAGGGGCGAGGGACGGGAAAAGAGGGACGATTAGGAGATACCGATATATGAATTAATGTTTGCCATCTACCAATGCGGGCCATACGCAACTGTTCCGATCAAGTGCGGTGGAGCGTGGCGCTACAAGATCGTCATGGGATCTGCAATGGGTTGAGGCTGCGTTAAGGTTATTTCGTTTGGGGGGGTTTCCGGGTCTTTGTGGGGCCCTGGTCGATGTGCGATCCCTGCTCGGCTGCGGCGCTGGAACCGAGCGTTGGTGCTGCCGTCTCAACCTCCTTCCTCTCACTATTTCCTTCAGCATGTTATCTTTCGTAGCAACGCAAACAGTCACACGTGAGCTCCAGTACTCTCAGAGGAAGAACTCGTGTCAACAACTACCCCTACTCACAACATGTGCCCCACCTCCCTCTCGAACCAAGCCGCCACCATTCCTTGTCTTCGAAGGCCTCCTTCCTCACTATGCACTCCGCGTGCGAGCTAGCAAGCAGACCACGTGAGCGCTGTGGTTGACTCGTCGAGTATGTTTGTGGGATGAGTGCAGTAGGTGGTTGCGCCTGTTATGACCACGGGTGAGACTCGTCGCCCAGCACGCAAGGCACGCCAGCAAGGCGGCCTAGTACCTCGACCATCGCTAGACTCGACGCGGAGACTCAAATGAGTTGTCGCTCGCATTCACTTCAATTGATTCTCGGTCTCGCATGGCAACGCATTCCGTTGGCTCATTGTGGAAACAATACAATCAAGGCCTCCGTCCCTCGGCTTGGCGCATTCTTGGTCACAAACATCCTACCTTTCGGCTCGAGAGCCTTTACCCGAGATATTGAAGAACGCCGTCCGCTTTCTCTACACCCGTCGCCTCTGCCGCGTTGTCGTGTGCTCTTGCCTGCCGCCGTTTGCTGCGCGCGTCCTGCCCTCCTGCGAGTGCGTCCGTGCTCGCCTCCAAAACACATACCACCAAACATCGCCTTCCCACACTCGGCAGCAGTTCTGTATGCATTGACAACGACTTAACTTTTTGGTTCCCGGACGGCTACGTTGGTACTTCCCGCCGTCTCTCCTTTGCCAGCGCCGTCCACCAACTCGCAGCCAGAGCTATCGTCCCAGTAGCCCAAGGTCAAATCGATATACTCACGGCAGTCCGGTCATGGGGAGAGTCTAGCCCGCAGCGCTCTTGACAACGGACACTGTGACTACGCTGTCTGCTTCTTGGTGCTCTTCTCCAGGCGCGTCTCTTTTATTCGTATATTTTGGCCTATCACTTTACCTGCCATCATAGCGCCGGCCCGCCTTCGACCTCTCATCCTATCCTGGATACCGTCACACACTCGCCATGGAGTCCTACTCGCATGGGCGCCCAACAACACGTCGACGCCGTGCCCTGCAGGATGCCACCTTGCGCGCCAACGAAGATCATCGTACCCGTTCTCCTCGACACGGTGACAAGCTGAGCTCACATGTCACGCCCACCTCGTCTCCAAGGCCCCTCCCCCACAACGAGTCGCTGGTAGCGAACGGCACCCTCGCGGTGCGGCATCCCCAACCGTCGCCCTCGCCACAACACAAGCGAGTCTCTGCCGTGATCGACGAGTGTCGCCCGCGGAATCCCAAGCGTGACTCCCAGGTATCAAACGCGAGCACCAATGCTTCCAATGGTGGTCGCCGCAAGACACATATTGGCCCCTGGCAGCTGGGCAAGACTATTGGCAAGGGAGGATGCTCTCGGGTCCGCATCGTGCGGCACAGTGGCAACGGGCAATATGGTGCCGCCAAGATCATCTCGAAAGCAACAGCGGAAAAAGTGCGGGCTTTGAGTCTGGCAAATCTGGCCGACAGCGCAGAACATGATCCGACCTTATTTCCCGGCGGGAAGGTCATCCCATTCGGCCTGGAGCGCGAAATCTGCATCATGAAGCTTCTGGATCACCCCAATATCGTACACTTATATGATATCTGGGAGAACCGGAATGAGCTGTAAGTTTTCTGAGCATTGCTTCCTTTCGTAACTAACACATGGGCAGTTACCTGATTATGGAGTATGTCGAGGGTGGGGAGCTATTCAGCTACATGAGCGAGCATGGTGCCTTACCCGAGATCGAAGTCGTACATATCTTTCGGCAAATCATTGCCGCACTGCTGTACTGCCATCGGATCAACATCCATCATCGTGACCTCAAGCCGGAGAACATTTTGTTGGACAGAGACACCATGCAGATCAAGCTGGTGGACTTTGGTATGGCAGCGCTACAGCCGCTAGGCAAGAAACTTACCACACCTTGTGGTAGCCCGCACTATGCAGCGCCGGAGGTGATTGCGATGCGGCCCTATGACGGCGGCAAGGCTGATATTTGGAGCTGCGGCGTGATCCTCTTTGTGCTGCTGACCGGCACGCCACCCTTCAACTACTCTGGGGACGACGACCATCTCAGACATCTCTTTCGATCGATCTCGCGTGCAGATTACACCATGCCGGATGGGTTGTCCAAGGAAGCGCAGCACCTTATTCGCAAGATACTTACTGTTGACCCAAAGAAGCGCATCGCCATCGAGGAGATCTGGAACCACAAGTTCCTCCACAAATATGACAAGGAGCTCAACAATCTCGGCGACAGCTCGAGCATGGAGCACTGGGTGGGGCCAGAGATACAACTCCAGCACTGGCAGAGATTAAGTCCGAAGACCATTGATCGTGAGATTTTGCGATATATGCGCACACTCTGGCACAGCGAGCAGGAAGAAGTACTTGTAGCACGTCTTGTCAGCAACGAGTAAGTCAAAATCCCCTCCCTAATATCCACGCAGTGACTGATTGACTAGGCCCAATTTTGAGAAGTACTTCTACTCAGCGCTTCAGAAATATCAACATGATCAGCTGGAGAACTACGTCCCGAGCTCGCATCGTCCTGTATCGTACTCACACAGCGATCATCATCACAACGGCCGCTCTGATCCAGCTAGTGCGTGTTCGTCAGAAACACCTCCCCAGAGGCAAGAACACAAACGCTCGCAATCTGGGTATTCGATTCTCCACAACGAGCACTTGTATTCAAAACACAGCTTCTATGCACCGCCCTCCGATGTCAGCTATGACCCGTTCAGAGCTTCGCGCGATCCGATCATTCCGAGTCAAGCAAACCATCGCAACGTCACTGTGCATCGTGGATCCAGCAGTGGCAGTGGTGGCCGTAGATTGCGCCCAGCTACAGCTCTGGGTCACCGTACGGGGAGCTCGCTGAGAGTCCAAACTCTTAGGCAGAACTCCAAACGAAGCTCTGCTGTCTCACGCAATTCTTCGAAGCGAAGCAACCCCTCGCAGCGAACGGCCTCTGTCCGTCCTGATTCGATCTCACGATCTTCTTTGGGGAGCTCGCATTGGGCAAGCAGTCCGCCTGTCGCTATCCGGCCCAAAAGCTTCAAGCGTGGGGTGAGCTTCCCACATGCACGACGCTCTTCGGTGATCACCGCGAGCACAGCCGACACCGGCGGTGCGCAATATACCCCACAGCAGGGCACATACTTCAGTCGTGGGTGCGAGTCGGTAGTCTCCTCTACCATATCTCCGAGACCTAGCACCGTAGGAGATTCCCCCTCTTTGAGGCCGCTGCCTAAGACCGCAAGAAAGCCAGTCCCTCGTCTTAGGGTACGCAAGCCTGAGAGTCCAAGCAAGTACATCAACAGTGAGGCTCGCAAAATCAGCACAGAGCTTGAGAAGGTCATGGATGAAGCATTCAATCGATCTTCAATGTGCTCCAGCGTACGGACATCGACCGTGGAGATGCACCAGGCTGGCTTGGAGTACGACACTCCTCCAACTTCCTTCTCCAATCGAGACTCGGGTGGTACCACGCTAGCAACTCCAGGCGATAAGACGGCATACCAGAACCGACCGCTTCCGCCAACGCCCAAAGAAACGCCGAACACCTTTCTGCAGCGCAAACTCGCAGAGACCCGCGCAGAGATTGCTCGGCGTTTTGCAGACGGTGGTGATCACACGGAAAATATCAGCCTTGTGCTCGATAAGCTGGATCGGCTTATTGTACCACCTACCAGCACAGGGATGCGTGTGTGTTCTGCCCCAGCCAAGTCTCCGGAGCCGCCTGGCCCATTGCACGTTATCCCTGAAGAAGTGAAGACTGATGTTGAAGAGCGGTTTGAGCCCTATGATGTACATCATAGAGCTGTGACTGATCCCATCAGACCGGCACTCCGAGGCCACCGGGCTATGACCGAACAGCATACCATTCGGCTTGTGGACCGGTCTCCTACCCGAATTGCGCCGCTCAATATTCGCAAGAAGAGTGGCGCGAGTACGTCAACCAAGAGTGGTGATGAGAGTACTACAGCATGGCTCAATCCCTCGAAGGCTCCGGCTGCATCGCACCAGGATGCTCATAATGATTCTTACGCTGTACGCACGCGATTGGACCCATCCTCCATAGCTGCAGTCGCCCCGGAGACAAAGGAGCCTAATATCAAGAAGAAGAAGTCGTCTTGGTTCCGCCGCAATCTTGAAGAGAAGGACCCTCTTCAAGAGAGTCGACCGAAGCCTGTATCTACCAAGCTGCAGATCCCCGAAAAATGGTATGGCCTGGATGACCGCATCAAGAACGATCCACCGAAGACTACAGGCCCCAGCCCAGATGTCAGCAAGTATGCCACCAAGCAATCGGACGCTAGCGATAGCAGTGAGTTTCCTATGCGCAATTGCGCTTCAGCCTTTGGTAAGAGCGAAGGTAATAGCGGGCTTAAAGGATTCTTCGGCTTGTTTGGCAGAAAGATGAAAGAGGAGAAGAGCAGGCGTGCTCTGGAGCTAGGAGGTAAAGACGCTCCAAATGTGTTCATTTACGACAATATGCTAAACACCCCATCAACAGACAGCTTCAGCACCTCATCTATCATCTCAGGCTTCGAGTCCGAGTCTGACGAAGAGAATCCCACGCGCCCTAGTCCTCTTGACTTCCAGACGAATTGGTTATCCAGATTTTTGCATATCAAGCCCGCCAGCAAGATACTCTGCTTCGAAGCCAAGCGCGGCAAAGTTCGACAAGTCCTAGTGCGGCAACTGCAAGCCTGGGAGCAGGGCGGTATCAAGGACGTCTCGTGCAAAAACAACGTGATCGCTGCTCGCATCGACAAGACCAATCGTAAGTATACCCAGCTTCTCTTTACCGCGTGGAGGCTGGAAGACAATGTCTTCACTCTCGAGTTTGACGAGTTCCACCAGACCTGTCTTTGTAATGTTTTACCTCTTGGCCTGGACGTTTCAAGCTAACTGAACCGAATTTACAGATCTCCACATCAAGGCGGTATCCTTTGTTATCGAGCTCTTTGTTGTTCTACAGAACGGTCGCCGCGCAAACGTTTGCCTCGCTCGCTTCACACAGACGCAAGGCGCTGCTTCAGGCTTCCGCAAAGCAGTCGACCACATCGAAACCTTCTACCGAGCCCAAGGAAAGCTTTTCGACGACGAGGAAAAGATGGCGGCCATGTGTGAGGTGTTGGACTGACGAGTCGGAACCTGTCGCTCTTCACGAACCCTTGTCTTGGATACCCAGTCAATTGACCTATACCACTATGCGTTAGCATTGCATGTTGACTGGGAATACTTTACGTGTGTGGGCCTGGAGGGGTTGCCCGCTCGGGTGTTGGTGGCTTGGATAGAGGCTCGATCTCATGTATCGACATTGCGAGAACAACTTTATCCCGACATCGATCGACATCGGCGCACACTTTTCCCCAACTTTCAGCCAGAACCATGGTTACGTCAGCGAAGCTCAGCCGGAGTATCTTGTTTTCAGGACTTCACGAATACGCTTACTGTGTAATTATCTTTCTGTCCGGCTTTTCTTTTCTTTTCTTTTCATGTAAAACGGCGTTTCTATACGATGCATGTGCTTTCGCATTTGCATACATTCGTGGCGTATAGCGAGGGCATGGGCGGCATGTGGAGGACGTCGCCAGTGCTGTGAACTGCATATGCATGGTGGTTGGACGGTAATGCGTGTGGTGAGATGTGGAGAAAGCACACAAAAGTGTAAGAGTATAATTATTAAGGTTAGGCTGAGATGCGGAGAGAACGGACAAAAGTGTAAGAGTATAATTATTAAGGTTGTGCTGAGATTGGTCCATGGATGAGTGTCATGTCATTACACTTCAGTGTTGTGATAAAGAAATTGGTGGCCTATGACTGAGGCAAAGATTTATGCATGGACTTGATGCTACAATTAGTGAAGGGATTCAGTAGATTTCGAACAAGGATTCTTCATTGTCTCTCAGTGTTTACGGTTTTCTTCGAGTAGACGCTCGAACGATCACGTGATGTGGCTGACCTCACGAGCCACTGCGGCTCTTCGCCAAGCCGGTCTAATAGGTTAAGCGACACACACAGCCAGCAACCACGAACCCCCAAAAACACCGGCTTCGACGACCACCCCCGAAACTAACAACACAGGTATTGCGTCAACACCGCCGACATGCGTACCTACGACGATACCTTCAGCGGCCAGAAGATCTACCCGGGCAAGGTGCGTTCGACCGCCGGCCCCCCCTAATCCGCCTCCGGCCCTGCTCGAAATTCCGCAACAACACGAATCGGACATACCACGACGCAGAGCGCGGGGGCGACTGAGTGACAATCGGTGGGCAGATGCTGATGGTGCAAATAGGGCAAGCTCTACGTCCGTGGAGACAGCAAGATTTTCCGGTTCCAGAACGGCAAGACTGAGAGTCTCTTCCTGCAGCGCAAGAACCCGCGCCGGATCGCCTGGACCACTCTCTTCCGGAGGCAGCACAAGAAGGGCATCTCTGAGGTTAGTGGACACAAAAACATCTCTGTTTCGTTTGGGCAATGGATGTTGGTCACAGAGCGCAACATGACGCCTGTTGGGCGCACACATGTTCTAGCGCGCAGCATTGAAGGACACGGAACACCACATACAACCCATTCTCGCACCATTCGCCGCCCCAGCCCCTCGTTAGATGTATGATGAAGCAGAACTAATTTCCCCGCCAACAGGAAGTCGCCAAGAAGCGTTCCCGCCGCACCGTCAAGCACCAGCGCGCTATCGTCGGTGCTTCCCTCGATGTGATCAAGGAGCGCCGCACTCAGCGCCCCGAGGCCCGTAACGCCGCCCGCGCCGCCGCTGTCCAGGAGGGTAAGGAGAAGAAGGCTGCTGCCGAGTCCAAGAAGAAGGCCGAGAAGGCGAAGACCGCCGCCACCTCCGCTCGGGGTCAGGCCGTGAAGGTCAGCAAGCAAGGTGCCAAGGGCTCCGCGCCCAAGGTGCAGGCAAGCGGACGTCGTTAAGGTGGAGGAGCTGATGAGTGCGTGGACATGCGACCGTGAACGGGAGTTCTGAAATGGCTTTTCTCCGAGATGTACTTCCTTATGGCGGGGGAACGGTTACGGATGGGATGAGGGCATATACTTCATCTTTCTCGAACTAGGTGGCCGGATACCTGCGTCGATATAGGGTCTGGCAATAGGGCAAATGCAAATCATGTCCTGATGAATGACGGCGCAAGCTTGGCATGTGCTGTGGTATCTTCCTAAACGCCCTTGCGACCTTACAATCCGCCTTGTACGTTTTCGAATGTCCATATTTCGTCATCATCTATGTGTCCCAGCTGTTCTGAGATCTTTGTTATAACTGGAGTTCCGACACTGGATACTGTGAAGAGAAGGCTTCCATTTGCTCAACTGTAAAGCCTACGAGAAGACCAGACATATCCTTACGCGCCAATATTTCCATAACCCGATAACCTTTCAACTTTAGTCATGTCTCCGTTCCGCAGTAATGACACTATCGTACGGCGGACTAGCCACAAGTATCACCCAAGCACTCATATCGATGTCCCAAACGCTCCGAGGCTTGGTTACTATCTTTCCAGTTACAGTCATCCAGCTCGTGCGGGGTAGCACCGTCCCATCTGACATCCGCCAGCCAGGCGCGGACATCGTCACTGCTGGAGGTCACTGGGAAAGTACCCGGAATCTTCGGATCGGCTGCGGTGCTCTGCTCCTCGCCGCTATCACTGATCATCTCCCACTCATTCAAAGCTTCTTTAGCTTGATCCGATCGGCGTATATTAGAAGCTAGCGCACTAATCTTCTGGATTGTTGATCGCAGCATTTTCCACTTCCAACTTCCCTTGTCCTCTTCGTCTCCGGTGCATTCATACCACGTGGAATTGAGGAACTGTCGCCAGAACTTCTCCGCCTCTTTCAGGCCCCAGCCCAGTCCCCGAAAGATAGCAAAGGACTGCACTTCCTTAAATAGAATGGCGGCGCCGCTTCCGCCGATGAAGCTAGGCAGGATACCGAAGTAACCAGTGAAGCTGGTGAGAAGGGAGAGTGCAAGACCAACGATGGGAGCTCGGAGACCACCGGTGGATAGGACGAGGGAGGTGAACCAGGATTGTGCTGCGGCACCTTTGGAGCCTATACGCGCTCTTTGTCAGCACTCCATGAAGGAGAAGTAGGAGCAACAAGGAACAATACCTACCAAAGACCGCACCCAAACTCATAAAACTCATCAAACTCAACACCTGTCCCGATACCCCTGCGAGACCCGCCGAATGCAACAACGCATAATAGCTTCCCGCGGCATTCTGTCTCAACTTGAAGCGTGCGAATGACGCAGCTAGTATCCCGAGCAACGGGCCCAGTGGTCCGAGAGGTAGGAGTGAGAGGAGCGGACCGGAGAGTGTCGCGCCGGCGAAGGGGAGGGCGAAGTGGGTTGTGATGTCCGGGTGCTCTTTGAGATAGAGAGCGGGTGCGAGGAGAGCTGCTTTTAGGGCGTCATGGGTGGTTTTGCGGAGGTCTGTGGGGCGGGTTTCGCGGCGGAGGTTAGGGATGGGCAGCATTGTGGTGGCTTTTCAGATGTTTGGATGTGTGCTGGTTGACTTGGCGGTTGGGCGATGGTACAGCTCTTGGTGGAAGAAGATCGCGTGAGCAATTGCAGAGACGGCGATGTAAAGAGCGAGAGAAAGATAGGCACTGGGTTTTGGAGATTCTCGTGGGAAAGGCGGGTGGTGTGGGAAAGTAACGTTCGTGAAGTCTCATAGGGAAAGAGCGTTGGATGCGGAAACCGACTCGAGAGGACGGCTGGAACAACGTGTATGTATATGCCACCAGGTCGCCAGAAACGCCAGGTTACGATTTCAGCCCTTGTGCGCGAAGAGAGCGATCTGTTATGTCTGGAATTGGTGTGCTCAAAACCTGCAAGAAGCAAAACATAATCACATACGCGAAGAACTCAGGGTTACCATTCATTTCCCAATTTTCCCAATTTTAATGTCATGTATGTATCGTCAACACGTGTTCATCCATATCATACCCATCCGTCTCTTTCAAAAGATGCCGCGCAACGCAAACCATGCTCAGATCTCAGAACACAATCTTCAACGAATCACAGTATCGTGAGCAGCAGGCGCACCTCCAAGTCCAGCTCCAGGTGCCGATGCGGATGCAGCACCGCCACGCGTCCCAGTACTCAAAGCGTCGCGATCCCTCTGCTCCTGCAACAACTGGTCTTCCGTCCGCTTGTTGCCGCGAGCAATCAGCTTCTCGATCAGACCGTTCTTCTTCGCCGCGTCCGTCTTCTCCGTCTCATCCCACTCTTTCAAGTACGCCTCACGCTCAGCCGGCGTCATGGACTCAAGTTCCGAGTCGATGCTGCGGCGATGGTCTGCCCGTCATTAGCTCCACATCATACAAACGCACCCCTTTAGTTCAGCATATACAAACGTATACGACAGAATTCGGATAGGGGAATGGACATCGTGGGGTAGGTAGCGCCCAAGTGCGTATTGCGTCATAACGTACCACCATGTTCCTCACTAGCCTGCGCCAACGAATCTGGCTCCGATTGGGACTTGCGGCGAATGTGTAGCTTGTCCTTGAGCTTATCCATGGTGGAAGACATATTGGCAGTATAGGGATGTTGGATGCTTGAAGAATGTGTTGATTTGTGTTGATTTGGGCTTGTGTGGTGGTAGGTCCTGGACGCGGCTGCGGCTGCGGAGTACACTCATCTTAAGACGTATGTACGACGTCATTGTGCGCCACTTTTGGTAGTCCATTGGGCGAAGCGTGACTGTAGTTTTATTGGGGGCGCGCATTTGGTTGCTCGGTACATGTGAATGCGTACTGGTGTTGTTCGAGCTGCGGTGGACCCCTGATGTTGCTGGTTGGAGGTCCCTATCCGTCACGTGATTGTCTTGGTGTTGCATCTCCCCGTGGTGAGAGTCTGGCTTACAACGTCTAATTATTATCGCGTACAATCGCCTTCTCAGACCAATAATTTGCAACGGAGTAAGTTTCGAAACATGCGCATCATGGGTTCCAAGAAGGATGCCACACACCAGTGAACCGAAAGCACTAGCATTTCGCCCCTTCACCATTTCTTATACTCCGCATCATGAAATTGCTCTTTTTGAACCTGATTGAAGGACCATGTTTCAACGCTAGCACCACATCTGAGTTAAACGAGGAACCAACCGCATACAAACAAGTAAGACGTCGGCGAGCAGATGAACACATGGTAAACAGTTATAGGGATATGGAAACATACATCCATTCGCACTTTTACCACTACTTACTACTCCCTGCTAACCGCTCTAGGGGTTTCCACCCCCATCGCACCTAGTCAAAGCCTCTAGGAACTCTGCGCCTCCCCCACTCCCCAAGGAGCCACCAAACTTCCCTCCATGCCAACAACGGTCCCTCGCCACAACCCAACTGTCCCAGCCCCTGGCCCCACGCTACCGCGCATACAAAAAATTGAGCTGCTTACCTTGCTTGAAGCAATTTCCGAAGCAATATCCAAGCTCTTCACGTCCCAACTAGTATGCTATACGCTGTGAGGTCTAGACCAACAGGTAAGCTTGCGGAAAGACATCGGATAAGCTTCACAAGCTACATTGCGTTGCGTGCACGTCTGCTGACTTGCCCACAGGATAAGTACATGCGCCTCCATGGAGTCTTCAGGATCTGGCTTTGGTGCACGCTTTGTACGATGTTGCTATCTCGGTTATGCGAGATCATTGAAACTCAAGACCCCCACCCTGCATTAGTCGTTCCAATATATACAATGTAATACCCACCTCGCCGGATGTGTTGGTGCGGTTCCACTGCAGCCTACTCAGCCACTGTGCTGCCCGCTTAGCCCCCCTCCACAAGCACCCCAAGACCTGCTGTGTAACGTTGCCTGCGTTTCCATAGTGTGAATGCGAGCATCGAATACGCAGCTGCGGCTGACAACGACGCAGCGCGGAAATTCCCGTGGCAATACATCAGAGCCACATCGGACTGAAATGTCTCAGCTGCAAGAAGTCCTGTACGTGAAATGCCGTGATCATATTCCGCTCTGCATCTGGATACATTCATCCGAGTGGACCTTCATTGGTCCGGAAACCAACATCGTCGGTGTTGAGAATTTACTCAGCTTCCTACAATTACAAAATAGCATCGCCAAGTTAACCTGCAAAAGGGTATCCCAAATTAATCCAAGCATCATTTTCCGTCCAACCTCCCAACCGGTGAAACGCCTCGCTACATGCGACAAAAGTCATACATCCATCTCATAACGTCCAGTACTCTCTATACGAGCATAAGCAGCCACCCTGCAAAACCCATCACCGCGCCCTCAACAACCTTATCAAACCCTGCTGCTCTTGCCGACCCTGCGCCACCCCGGCTCTCCGAGATGCCCAGGCCGCTTGCTATGAACTCCCCCGGGTCGCGCGATGTTGTCGAGCTTGAGCTCGAGCTGCTGTCTGATGTGCTCGCACTATTCGATGACGATTTGGTAGTGCTTGCGGTGTTGCTGGCGGGTGTCCGTGGTATAGTGCTCGTCTTGCCGTTGACTACGAGCGCGGTCCCCTTGGGATCGAGAGAGTACGTTGTTCCTGAGACGACGACAGATTCTCCAGGTTGGAGGGTCGTACCTTCCCCAAGTACAAACTCTGTCGTTCCATCTCGTACCGTTGCCGAGTACGTCTTGCCGTCAATTGTCAGGACTGCGGCGGCAGTGATGGGGCCTTGTCCCAGTGTGGATGTCTCGCCGTTGATGACGACCACCGAGCCTGATGCAGATGCAGGCAGTGAATAAGTAGTCCCTGAAATCGTCAAGACACCACCTGGGGTTAATGTCTGGCCGGGCGCTAGAACGAATGCTGTCGTTCCACCCTGGACAGACGCAGTAATAGTGGATTGGCTATCTTCGTTACCCATGGTAAGGACCGGCAGCCCAGGCGCTGCGAGGGTTGATGTAACACCGTTGACGACAACCGTCGAGCCGTCACCGTTGGAAGGCATGCTGAATGTCGTTCCGTCTTTGGTGAGGACTCCTCCAGGAGTCAAAGTCTGGCTTCCCATTGCAAAGACGGTGGTGCCCCCAATGACGGTTGCAGAGAAGATCTGACCATCCGCCGTGATTGCAGGTCCATAGGTCGGAAGAGGCGCGTGTCCGAGGCTTTGTGTTTGGCCGTTGACGATTGCGATAGTGCCGCTTGGCCCCAATTGTAGCGTAGTTCCATCAATAGTCACAGCAGGTTTGCCTGGAGCAAGAGTTTGCGTTCCAATCACAAACTGCCCCTGGGGATTTGCAGTCACCGTTTTGTCACCAAATGTGAGAATGGGCGGTGCAGTCGCTGCGGGGTTGACAGCGACTGAGCTACCTCCCACCACGATAGTGGATCCGCCTCCGCTTGAAGGCACCACGACTTGCACTCCATTCCAAGTGGTTGTCTGGCCCCACGTCAGAGTGTTTGTGCCAATAACGACACCGGTTGGCTTGTTCTGATTGTTTTGATTCGGCTGGTTCGGATTCGGCTGGTTCGGATTCGGCTGGTTCGGATTCGGCTGGTTCGGATTCGGCTGGTTCGGATTTGGCTGGTTCGGATTTGGTTGGTTGGGATTCGGCTGGTTGGGTTGGGCTGGGTTTCCTGTTGGCCGTGCTGGTGTCACTTGGTAGACACCAGTCCCAATGGTGATTCGTGGGTCGTCCTTGGGGGGTTGTGCATGATGAGTGTCGCCGGGGCTGTTTGGAGGATTTTTTGGAGGATTGTTTGGAGGGTTGTTTGGGGGGTTGTTTGGACCACCGGTGGGTTTCGGAGGAGGATCGTCGATAATATGGTCGGTCGGTGCTGGCGCCGGCGCAGTCTCGCATCTCAGACAGCCACGCACTGTGACGTGAGTAGACGTAGATTGGTACGTAGTGCTCAAGTACGTAGACGTCCTAGAGGGTTCCAGTCCTGGAAGTTCAGTCTGAACTGGAGCTGTGCTCATGGGTGGTGGTGGAGGAACCCCGAAAGTAGGATGTGGCTTATGCGGTCCATTCGGATTCTTCTCGATAGTACAGGTGGCAATGTCAGACCCACTGAAGATTGTCCGTACGCCTGGAACCTTCTTTAGATAATCGACGAGACCTGGCGGAAGGCGGTACGGTCTCTTGGGGATAGCTGTTCCGCTCGCTTTGGCGACGGTTTGGATATAGTGAGGCCAATCTTCCGGTGCAGTGGGTGCGAGTCCTGGCAGGTATCCGACATTACGGGTGCACATTGAAGCCGGGGGGTTCGTCTTGAATGCATCGGTCGTAGGATTCGTGGGCATGATAGTACTGGATGGGCCGGAATCTAGGCCACCGTAGATGGATGGATACATAATATATGTCGGCCCAATAGCGACTGTTAGCTCGACACCCGCCGTCGGTGTGATGGTGAAAAAGGGCTCGGTGTAGCTGATGGTTTGGTTCGCTGGGCCGACAATCGTCTTGGTTTGGTTGAGCGTCTCGGTGACCTCGACGACAGTTTCCAGCACTGGGGGGGTGCCGGTGAAGTAGCTGATGGTCTTTGTGAGTTTCGTCTCCGTCACGACCACGCTGGTCCAGAGTACATTGTCGTCCTGGTAGAAGGTGGTGGTAGGGCTAAATGCTTCCAGCACGCAGCCAGTACATATGCCAGGTATGGAGGCATTTGTACTAGCGGTGATTGTCGAGTTGGAAGTGCCATCGGAGGGAGTTGGGGTATCGGCAATGGTGGTGGCATTATTTGATATTGTTGTCAACGTTAGTGTTGCAGAGGGCGGGGTTGGAGAGTTCGTTGGTGACAAGAAGGTTGGAGTGACGGTAGAGACAGAGGCGGAGATGGTGTCAGTGTTTCCAGTGGCGGACGAGCTAGTCGCGCTGGATGTTGACGAGGATGTAGAGGTGGACGAGGAATTGACTGCTCCAGTTAGTAGTGCAAGTTCGGGCTGATATCGCTTCAGATGATGGGAACGCACAATCTGTGGGGTGTTAGCATCTGAACATGTCTCCAAATGGAAGTCTGTGGCTGCGCGCACCTCTCCTGTTATAAAGACGGGCATGTGAACAGGCAGCCCACAGGGCGGCGCACAACAAGGTTTGGGACCGCATTTCTTCGCTTGTACATGCACGCACACTAACGAGCGACTATGGGAAGAAACAAAAGGGAACAGTCGCACGTCTCCCAACGCGTAAAGACAACGAAAGTCGAAAGAGAGGAGGACGAGGAGGGCCTGGCAACGGGATGATATTAAACGGGCAGGCTAGCGTTTTCGTAGCGCTGCAGCGACGGCTCAGCTGCGTTTTCCGCATAAACAGGAGGGTTGCACCAATGAGGGCACACGGCCATGGGGGCGCCGGTGTGGCCGTGCTGGGCCGGCTCAGGGCTGAGGGGCTGCATCAGCATGCCCAGACTGTGGACGGTACCACGCGGCTTGCGGTGCTTTGGAGCTTTGCTTGCGACGGGCTGACATGAGCCAACGGCTCGGCTTGTCATTGCGGATATTCGATGACTGAAGGAATCCTTCCAACGACGCTGGAGATTAGCGGGCACGCGGGTTCCCCATCATGTCGGACAAGGCTGACTGCCAAGTAGGCGGCTCCGGGGCGGTTCTACGAAGAGCATCCTGTTCTAGGTGGTAGTCAGCACATGAGTCCCCTTGGGGCCCTTGGGGAAAAGGAAGCAGGAGAGATGAGATTGCCAAGTGCACACGTCCTCATCTCCAACGGCGTTTCAGGTATGGAGTGGATGAAGCTTCGCCGCCGTCGGGTCATCAGCAGGCCCGCGTCTCGTCCCAGTCCCGCGCTACTGTTGGCTGGCGTGCGGCTGGCGATGGACCGGAGCTTTCCAGAGCGGCGTGACGGGTTGTGGAGGATCGAGCATCGAGCATCGCGGTGGCTGCGCAGACTGGTGCGGGGCGTGACGAGGCTCCGATTGGCCTGGGGCTCGTATTCAGCTGTCGCCCAAGGGGCCAGCCCCCCGGCCCTCGCGGTGGCGCGAATCACACGCTACGGATATATCGACGAGCCCTCCCGTTTCTGCGCCATGTCTGTCTGTGTGTCTGCGTGTCTGCGTGTCTGCCCAGGCCCGTTGCTGTGCCCTCGCCATGACCTGACCCTCCACCCCCTCGGTCGCACTCGTCCGCCCGCTACAACATGCCCCTCCGCCCGCGCCAGACGCCGACGCCCACCCCCGAGCCCTATGTGGTCCCGCCGTCGCAGGAGTTCGACGGCAGCGATGGAGACTGGAGCACCTTCAAAGTCAGCGTGGGCACCCCGGGCCAGGACTTCCGCATGCTGCCATCCACAAAGAGCGGCCAGACTTTCGTCATGTGGCCCGGCGCCTGTCTGGAAACCGATCCGCAAGACTGCCCCTCGCGGCGTGGCATTGGCGTCTTCGACGGCGCCCAGAGCACCGGCTTCCTCTCCAATGCGTCCTCATCGTGGTCCTCAATCGGCGAGTACGAAGTGGATCTGGAGCAGGCTCTCAACCTTACCGCCCGCGCCGCCTTCGGCTTCGACACAGTGTCGCTGGGACCGGCCGCCGAAAGCGCTTCGAACCTCGCGCTCGAAGGCCAGGTCGTGGCCGGAGTCCCAGACCCGGCGTACTTCACGGGCCATATCCCTCTGGGGGTGCCCGAATCAAGCTTCGGCGGCGGCAATGCCATCGACGCCTTCCTGCCCAACTTGCGAAACAAGACTCTGATACCCAGCCTTTCTTTTGCCTACACTGCGGGCGCAAAGTACCGTCTGAAGTCCGTCTTTGGCCAGCTGATCATCGGCGGTTACGACTCAACACGCTTCGAGCCGAACAAGGACGATCTATCTTTTGCATTCTCCACCAACCCATCACGCCTTCTCACTGTAGGTGTGGGATCAATAACTGCGACCAACACGCTGAAAGGAACTTACTCATTATCATCCGGAACCCACTTCTCCCTAATCGACTCCACAGTAGCCCATCTCTGGCTGCCGCGCGACATTTGCGACAGCTTCGAAACGGCCTTCGGCCTGACCTACGACGAATCCACAAATCTCTACCTCATAAACTCGACTATGCACGACCAAGTAAAAGCCCGCAATCCTATCGTGACAATAAAGCTTGTCAATTCTCTCCAAGACGTATCAACAAATTACACCAACATAGTACTTCCCTATTCCGCATTCGACCTCCAGGCTTCATGGCCCTACTACCCGAACGCCACCAATTACTTCCCCATAAGACGCGCCGCAAACGATACCCAATACACCCTCGGAAGAACGTTACTGCAGGAAGCATATCTAGTAGTAGACTACGAGCGCGGAAACTTCACAGTTGCTCAAAACGTCTGGCCCGACCCTCTCCCGGCCGCCAACGTAGTAACCATACAACCATCTGGAGCCTCCTCCTCGGATTCCTCTTCGAACTCAGGCCTCAGCACAGCCGCAATAGTCGGAATAGCCGTCGGCGGCGGTGTCCTCATTCTTGCCGTCATAATCGGCTTCTTCTTCTTCTGGCGTCGGCGGCGGCTCATAAAAAACCAGAAGTACGAGCTCGCCAATACCCAGCTTTCGGGAGCGGCTTCCTCGGCAGTCGCATCCTCGGCACCGCATAAAGCGAACCACGACCCGCAGGAACTTAGTGGAACGCCTCTGACAGAGCTGGCAAGCCCCCTGCCTTATCGAGATAACAAGGCCGTCCTTACCGCGAACGACGTTCCGCAAGAGCTTTCTGCACAGCAGCAGCCGCAGGCGCAGGCGAGATGGCAAGAAGTAAATGCGCATCAGTACTATGAGATGGACGCGGAGAGCGAGCTCAGTCGCAACGTGAGCCAGCTGGGAAGTCGGGCGCCGAGTGATGATGGGAGGTACACAGGTGTGAACACGGGTGTCAGTCCTTTGACAGGCAGATTCAACGAAGGGCGGATGATATAGGATGGCGCTAAAAGAGGTTGCTTTTCCATCTAAAGGGAATCTGGATAGGCGTAGGTTGTTCGTCCTTGGAGGTGATCTGGACCGTGCTTGCATGAAAGAGCTTCAGTGTACGATTTGGGCCTTCCAAGGCTGATGTTTTTTTTTTAATGAGAGAGGCGGCACCGTCAGTATATACCCATAGATGTTGTTTTCAATGTACGAGAGTCATAATGAGGGCTACTACATGCGCCCACCCCCTATCCCGACTCTTCCTTGTATGGGCAGCTTTCGTAGAGCTTTTGCGGATATGCACTTCGCGCCTCCCGTCATGTACCCATCGAAGGCGGCAAAGCTGTCTTGTTTGCAGAAGCGGCCCCATTACGCCCTGTTCTGCGTCCATTGATGGTATCATGCCGCCTGGGCGCAAAGGTAGAATTATACGTTCTCACGATCCTCTTCTACTCGCTCAATCTTCAGCCAAGTAAGTCACTCTCCACGACTAACGGTACCATGAGAAAGTGTGAAAACTTGATCAACTATATTGCTGCAAGGAAGTATATTCACATTACCATAGCAGTTCATACACTATCCCGAGTACGGCAATGGTTACTCTCCGATGAAGAAGAAGAGTTCAGCCGGTGTTGAAGAGCATCCGGAAAACGTTATTTCCGTCGAACCCTGTCTAGATAATCAAGCTGTCGAAAAAGTCTTAACCCTCTACTTAACCACATCCTAGAGCGTTATTTCTCTACCGGACTCGGCGATCTACACTTCTCCCTCCTCGGCATTGACAGGAATATGTCAGACCTCATAGGTCTAAGGACCAGAAGTTTAGCAAGGTCCTGTTTGCCCGGAAAGAAGGCCAGCCACGTTTCTCCAAACAGTTCAACGCAAACCTAGAATCATTCTGGAGATGGGTTTCACAAAACGGAATGGAAGCTACGTCGGACATTCCTGCGTATCGATTGTCGGAGACGAAGCCCTAGGAAAGGATCAGCTTGTAGGCGTGCCTAGATCAGACGTACATGATGGATCCGAACTTGACCATCTACCGATTTCTACTAAGTGTAGTTTGTCCGAATCCTCTTTTAAGAGAACGAGATCCTCGTATCATGACCTTCCGGGTCTAACTCAGTTTCATCTCAGCTCCATCGAACTTGGCACTTTCACCGCTCCGATCCTCTGCAGTCTATCCTGTTATGAGCACTTAGCTATGAAAGGTCGTTGCGAATGCATCTCCTACAGTTGGGAAATTGACACTCCCGCGGGATTCGGATCATATCAAATACAAGCAAATGGGCATACGATTTCGATGCAGGCGAACCTGTGGTTTGTGCTGCGTCGCATAAGACGCGCCACAACGACCCAGACACTTTGGGCCGACGCGCTGTGATAAGTTCCCGCATGCTCTTGATCTATCACCCAGCCACTGACGTAGTCATACCTGAACAGTATCAACCAGTCCAATCTCCCGGAGAAGAGCATCCAGATTGGCACGATCTCGTGATCTATAGTCAAGCGGCGTGAACCACCATCTTACTCAGCGAAAAGGAGGACACCCGCGTTTGCGCTGCGATGGAAGTAATATGCGACGTTGACAATAGATCAAAGTCACGTATTTTATTGCTGCAGACGATTCCTACTCTAGACGCACCTCTCTCCCCGCGATGTCGACACATCGTACGTGTATAGCACACAATGGGAAAACATGTACGACTTTTTCGATGCTAGGTAGTTTCACCGATGATGGATCATACGAAAGATCGGCTTGTCACTGCTGCAACAGTCCTTTGTAGCAGTTTGACCATCGACTGCGACTGGAACTGGGTTGGTCTCGCCGCTGCAACCATTTGATTGGAAAAAGGAGCGTATGCGACTGGGTCGTTGGCATACCCAACGCTTACTTCGTGTACCCATTACGCCGGCATGGGGCACTCGAGCCCACGGAAATGTCCTTTCTCCTCGGCACGCCCAAAATATAGTTGCAGATTATGGCATCGATGAACGAGAAATTTGCTATCAAATCATTGAGACCCTGGAAATTCCGCACTATCCACTGGGTTTTCTTTCGAGCGCCAACCGAAGTGTTCACTGTCTCTTTGTGGAGTCATAAACAACGCACTTTATATTCGGCGAAAGTGAGAAGTACATCGATCCAAGAAGAACTGACTTTGAGATCGTTCAAGCTACGGGAGCATATCTCAACGCTAATCTCCTCTTAATTCGACCCGCAAATGCTTCACCTCGCCATCCCATTCCATATCACTACGAAGTAGTCCCAGCCGAGTCAACGCAGCAGCACTCCACCATCCAGCCTCAGGCAAAAGAAGCGTACCCGAACGTACACTTCCCTGCTGTGCCTCCTGGCTAGACACGCGCGAGAGTGAGTGCGTCAGCACAGTGTCCACTTCGTCCTTATCATCTACCTCATCCCTCACATCCACCTCACGCACTTCCACCCCATGATCTCCAATCTCAAATTCGTCCTCATCATCCACCCCATCCCTCACGTCCGCCTCACGCACTTCCACCCCATGATCTTCAACCTCACAAACCCGATCCACATCCCCCACACAACTCCGTCGCCGCTCGCCCTTATCCTCCACCATCATCCTCCCCTGCCGTCTTAGCACATCTCTTTCCCCACCCCCCACTCGCTTCCTTCGTGCACACACGTTCAGCTTCGGTGGCGGCTCAACAATGCTATCTTTGACCTTCTGCGCCGGAATCTGCCCAATGACAATGCATTCGTCCCCGCGGCTGGGAAAGAGGCGGTTGGGAGGGACGAGCGCGCGAACAGTGTCTATCGCATGGATTTCCTGGCAAGAGTTTGACGCTGGTCGGAGTGAGGGGACGGGGAACGCTTTGGGGAGGAAAAGATGGCCTGATGCTGTACGGCGGAGTGTAGGTAGGGGTTGTCTGGCATGGATGGGGTTGCCGTTGAGGTCGCGGATCTCGGCGAGAGTGTGTCCGGTCGAATTTGCGGTACAGGTTGTCATGTTGGTTGATACTTTTCGCGTGAGGGGAAAGCAAGGCAAGTACTAATACATGTAGTTGTGAGACTTGGTTTTAGCATTGTGAAGAGAGACAGGGGAAGACTGAGACCTTGTCGTGGTCTGTGTGAGACAAAGAGTGACTACCCGCAAAGACAAGAGCAATGAGCTCCACGTAGGGAAGAGCACCAATACATCCGTCTATTCCAACGCTATGCAAGAATAACTAGCAGACAGAAGTGCAGCGAGCTAGTGACTCCGTCTTTGGGACAATAACAACGCCGGGATACCAAACCCACTCATATCCTCATGAGACTGATATTCCCTTAAGCGCCTAAAACGCCAAATTCTCGTAAACGACGAATATGCATTGCTTTGCAGTATTTGAGACATGACCGCCAAAAGCGCTTGTAGCTGGTCAGAAAATCCATATTGTACTTTTCAACTCCTCCGCGACAGCCCCGCACGGCCTACTGTCGATCGTTTCGCCGGTCTGGCTTCTTCTTCGCTACCGGAGAGGCCTTCCTCGTCCACATCATCGCTCATGGGTTCGGATAGTTCGTCGCCCGAGTCGTCCTCCGTCTCTTCAGCCTCGTCATCAATGAGGTCTTCCGAATCCTCGCTGCGCTCTCCAGATTCTTCGTCTCCCTCCATTGTGGTCGGCATCTCGTCGACGGAACTCTCATCGATATCGTCCAAGTCGTTTCGTATCCGCTTCTTGGAGTGGCTGACTTCATCTTCCGAATCTTCAGCCGAAGACGGCTCTTCCTCGCCTTCCACGTAGATGAAGGGCTCATCCACTTCGTCATTTGCCGCATTCTTTTGGTTTCTCCTCCGGAGCTCTAGTTGCGTGTGCAGCATGTCAAGGCGTCCCTTGAGAGATAGTAGGGGTTGCAGACCGCTCGCGCGTTCTTTCAGGACCTTGTTCAGCGTCGCAAGCTGCTTGACCAACTGCGGCTGTGTCGCGAGGTATCCTCCGTGCGCAGAGAGTGACCACTGCACCCAGACCATGAGCATGCCCGGTCGACCGGGTCTTTTGTGTAGGCGTTCGGCGAGTTTCTGTAGGAGGATGCCGACGAGAGGGGAGGGAAGGCGTTCGATGGTGGCGTAGACGGTATCGACGTCGTTGACGCGCAGACACGAATCCAGCAGATCTTGGTCGTTGGTTCGGAGGGACTGGGAAAGAACTGTGACGAGTGAGGTCGCGGACGCAGCGAGAGGTCCTCGAATTGCGGCGTTTGCAAGCTCCCGCGACTCGGCGTTGGAGCCAACAAAGGTAGCGTCGACGTCGACGACGCGAGGAGCTCGCGCATCTTCTTCGTCGGATTCCGGTAGCTCTGCCTGTAGTCGCTCACCAAAGGTGGGCTCTTCAGGATCCACACTGGCATCTTCGAGTAGCTCCACCTCGCCTGCAGGATGTGCGTTGGCGACCAATTTCGCAGCAGCCTCTGCATCCCCTGCGGTGTCGTCTTCGGAGCTCGAATAATCGCTGTCGTCGGCGCCGCTGCTGATTTCGATGACCTCGTTCCCGAGGTCCGCCATATCGACGTCACCATGGCCGGCCTGTCCCCCGCTGACGATTGCGGTCGCATCATTGACTTTGTCCTTCCGGCTGTTCCGTACTCGATTCAGCTTGGCTGCAACCTCTGTTTTCTTTCCCGCTTTGCCGTTCAGCAGTGCCTCGAGGCCGTTCTGGCGGGGTGTGGGACCAGGCTGGGCGAGCTTCGTTTTCTTTGCGGGCGGCTGCGCATCGCGCTTGGATGGGGCGCCTTTGGCCATGGTGTGGGTGCGCGAGGCTACGGCAGCGGGCATGCTGTTCGGCGCATGCAACGGTGTGCTGAGGAGGCGGGATCCGGTGTACTGGCTGCTGGGGATCACGGTTCTGTTGCCTGGAGAGGCAGAAGAGCGGGCGACGACGGCCCAATCGAGGCAGAAAAAAATCAAAAGTTTCCTGTGGAGAACGCACGGGCCACGGCAGGGGTGGCGCTGCGCGCGCGATCTTGGTCGCGTAATAGCGGGCTTCAACGCGCTGCTTCCACGCTGCTGGCTGCAGGACTCGCACCCGCACTGCACACGGCGGGCATGTGCAGTTTATTGCGGCGTGCAGCGCAGGCGCGGTGGTGCTGGGGGCGGTGTCGTGGAAGGCGGCCGGCACGTGATGCGGTGGCTCCTGCTAGTGTTGCATTTCAGGGGGGTCTTGGCGGTCGGCCGTTCGGGATGTTTAAATGGCAGCCGCCCTCGCAAGCAACTTTGAAGCTCTTGTTGACCTTTTCCCGATCTGCTTCCAATCACCAGCCCGCTCCGGATCCGCCCACGCACGCCCACGACTCGCCCCCACCGCCGCCCTCACCACCAACCACGCTGGGTCGCAAATATATCCTCCCGCTAGCGCCGACCGCCCCAACACCACGCATCCGTGCACTCGCCTTTGTTCGCTGCTGTTCACGGCTTGTTGTGCCGCATGTGCACGGCGCCTTTATTTGACTCTGCCTGCCCGCACGCACAGCCTCGCAACAGCAAACGCGTCGGCGCTGCGCAAATACAAATCTGACTCATCGCCGCCGCGACCGCGACCGCCTCCCGCTCCGAGAGGTGACAGCTCGCCGCCGCCACCCGGTACGTCACGTGAGTGCGAAGTCGTTTCAGCCTCTGCGCGCCTATATCTATTCGCGCGCCCCTCCTTCCCTTTCGTCAGAATTTGGCAGTCCCCAAATACCAAGCCACACCTTCATCTCGGCCCCGCCGTCGCGACGCGACCTGCCCTCACCCCCGTTCACTTTCGCTCGAGCTCTGCAACCTGCGCGCCCGCTATATATCCTGTCGCGTGCGTCTCGCCAACGACCCCCTGCTCATACATTCGCAGATCTGCACCCCGCAGTAGCCCGATTCCTGCGCGCACAAACATAGAGCCGTCCGACGACATCCTGTCCACCACGTTCATGGCCTTATGGCAGTAATGACCTCATCTGCTTTCGACACTGCGCCGCTGGACCTCAAGGCAGCGTCGCTGCCGCTGACAGACACCATGGCAGTGGACACGGAGACTAATGGGTGAGTAGCCTCGCTTTCATTGTCGCTTTCACTCACTGCGCAAACTGTTTGGCACCATCACGTTGGGCACACGTAGGCATTCTTTCTAACCACAAAACCAGTGTGCATGATCTCCACGTCGACGACCAAGATGTTGCGCAACCTCTACCCACCACGAACGGCAACCACCCGACTCCCGATACTGCGCCCGCTGTCGAACCCACCACGAACGTCTCGAGTGGTATTGACGGCATCGCGCAGTTCCTTCCTGACAGTCAATTGGACAACAACTCATTGTTTGGCGGCTCGGAAGCCGATGCGCCTCAAATATTGGACGCCGTAGAAGCACCCACTTCTGACGTTCGAGACGAACCAGCACCGGAGACGTTCACCTCCACTCAGGCATCTGCTGAAAGCACGCAAAAGGTTCCCGAGACCCAACTCGCGCCAGAAGGCGCGCACCACTCGGACGATATGGACATCAGCCAAGATGCGACGGATGCGGCCGTGTCGCCAACTACTTCGACTGCCCCTCCGACGAAACCGATGAACGACCTTCGCATTGAGACGCAGGAAACAGCTCCACAGGTCCCGTCGTCGCAGTCGCCGACGACCGCAGATCAGGAGATGGAGGACGCTCCGGCTTCTGGAAAAGTGCGACCTCGAGAAGATGACATGGAGGATGCGGATGAGGACGAGCGGGACGTAAAAAGGACGAAGACGATGATGGAGGCGGATGAGCCTGCCGAATTCAAGGTGCCTCCTGTACCTAATCACTCGGAGCAGCCCAACGGCGGCGCCCCCCTTGCTACGTCTATGCAGGAGCATTCTTTCGTGCAGCCAGCGGCATCGTACAAGCAGTGGCCATCAGCGCCCATCAATGAAACGCAACGCAGGTTCTTGCTGGAGCGAATACGAAATACTAAGAAGATCAAGGTTTCGCTGGCCTTCAAGGACCCAGTCGATCACGTCGCCCTCAACATTCCCCAATATCCCGACTTTGTGAAGCATCCGATGGATCTCGGAACAATGGAGGGCAAATTGAAGGCCGGAGACTATGATCAGATTGTGGATTTCATGAAGGATCTAGACCAAATGGTTGTCAACAGCGAGCTCTTCAATGGCAAGGACCACCCCGTAACCCAGAATGGCTACAACATGCGAGCGTATTTCCTGAAAGGCTGCGACAGGTTGCCCAGAGAAGGCGACGAGTCTGCAAAGGCAGCGAAACCGGTGAAAAAACCGTCCGTGTCAACAGCTCCAAAGGCAAGACGTGAATCACGAACCGGGCCGATCGCAAAGTCGCCTACAGCGCCCACACCTACGGCGGCATCGCCCAACAATCCCTGGCCTCTGCAATCGGACGGATTGCCGTTGATTCGACGGGATTCGTCAAGCGCAAATGATCGACCGAAGCGCGAAATTCACAGACCTCCGTCCAAGGACTTACCTTACTCGACGGCTAAGCCGAGGAAGAAGAAGTACCAGCAGGAGTTGAAGTTTTGTGAAAGTGTGGTTACCGAGCTCATGAAGCCCAAGTATGCCAAATTCGCGTTTCCGTTCCTCGCGCCTGTGGACCCTGTGGCTCTCAATATCCCCTCGTACCTGAAGATCATCAAGAACCCAAAGGACTTTGGTACTATTGAGAAGGACCTCAAGGCGGGTGCCTACCAAAGTGCCAAAGATTTCTACAAGGATGCCAACCTCGTTTTCCAAAACTGCTACAAGTTCAACATTGAGGGCGATGAGGTGCACAAGATGGGCAAGCAACTCAACGAGCTCTTCAATAGCTTGTGGGCCGAAAAGGGCGATTGGCTTGCGCAGCATGCCCCAGAAGCCGAACCTCAATCTCCTGGATCCGGATACTCGGACGAGGAAGAGGAGGAGGAAGAAGAGGAAGCTGATCCTGCTCAAGCTCAGTTCCTCGCTATCCAGCAGCAGATCGCACAGCTCAACGAGACTGCCCAGCAGCTGCTACAGCAGCAGCAGAAGGGTAAGCGTGCATCTCCTAAAGCACCGAGCAAGAAGAAGTCCAAATCTTCTGCTGCGGCACCGCCCAAGCGTCGCAACACACAGCTGTCTGTCCCACCTCCTGTGAAAGCAGGAAAGCCGAAAGCTCGTCCCAAGGCCCCGGCGCCGTTGAGTTACACGCAGAAGCAAGAGATCTCGGACGGCATCAGTACGCTCGGGGACGCTGATATGCGACGCGCTGTTCAAATCATCCGCAATGGTTGCCCTAACCTGGCAAACACCAATGACGACGAGATGGAGCTTGACATGGATGAGATTAATGACGATACTCTGCGTGAGCTCTTCAAGTTCATCAAATCGGTTCGAGGTCCGAGGGGCGCTGTCGCAGATGACGACTTTGAGCCGCCGCGGCCTGTCCAGCGACAGAACACGGCTAGCCGACCGAAGAAGAACAAACCCATGGGTAAATCCGAGCAGGAAGATAGCTTGCGCCGGATCCAGGAGAAGATGCAGTCGTTCAATGGGGGCATGTCGGGATCTAGTCAATCCCCACCTGGTCAGTTGTCAGCAGACTCTGAAAGCCAACATAATACTTACCGTGGTCTAGCGAACAACAACGACGAGTCAAGCGATGATGACGACGAGTCAGCCTCTGAAAGCGAAGAGGAGTGAACTCTGTCCGCCCGATATCGTAGTTCTTGTCTACCGAGCCTTCTCCCGCGTGATCCGCCTTCTTCGTCTCTAATCTTTCGACTTCTCCTTAGCTAGCTTTTGCGTGTATTCCGGAAGCCGGAAGGCTGTGCGGAAGCACCTGATTCGCTTGGAACTGAACTTGCCCAATAATAATATGGCGGTCGCCAACGTGTTTGGTGACGGCCGACGTGCGGTCGTGGATGCAACGTCCACGGGTCCATTGGCGAATTGTATCGGCCAGTAGTCCTCGCACGAGCTCCTACTCTTTGCGCCTACCTCTAGCGCCCCCTTGTCGCATTCTTTGTAAATTATGCTTGAAACCTTCTGCGCATAGAGGTACCTTGGGTTGGCTTACCGACATGGGTAACGGCTTACGACTTTGACGAGGGGTGCGCCTTTGGGATTCTTGATTCCTGCTCTCAAGCACATGTCGGCCGCAGGGAGCGGTAGCTGACCGGGGAAAAGTTGGAGGTATTCGGATTGATAGTCTGTATGATAGACGATGGCTTGCGGTCTGACAGACCATGAAAGGCAAATATTTTACCAATTCGTTGTGGTTCGCGTGATACTGTCTGTGACTGCCGCAGTGAAGTGAGTCGCCGCATACTGCGCGGTGTAGAAAAGCGGGAGGTGACGGAAATCTACGCGTGCGTGAGCTATGTTTGTTGAACAGGAATGTGTGCGGCTGTGACCTTTCACCGTGTGCGTCAATGACGGATGCTGCCCCTAAATGGCGGGCAGGAGGATGTGCGATCGTGCACCTTGCTCGACGAAAAAGCTGATGCGCAATATGTGCGCAGAATGGCGGGAAATGTCGGTACGACCTTTTCACTTGGGGGTGTCGTGCGTCGAAGAGTCGCTGTCCAAGGGGAAGAAGAGTGGTGGTGCGAGACGAGCGGAGTCGAGGGTGGGCGAGCGAGCGGGCGATGCGGACTATGGCGGTCCCAGGTTTGGGGCGAGTCGGCGGCAGCGCCATGATTGGCCCGTGCCATGTGAAGTTCGCTGAAGAGCTCCCCCATCGCGAAAATACAGCTTCAAGCACCCCCAAACGCGCGCCTTCCTATCGCATTTCCCACCACCATCGTCATTCACTTCCATCCACGAATCTATTGCGCCGTTGAGACACCAAACCGTCCGCCCACAGAACATTGGTAGCTCGCGACAGCCGCCATGGCGACGTCGGTCCCCGTCAGCGAGGTGAAGAGCAACACGCGTGAGAACCGGACGGCTGCGCATTCGCATATCAAGGGCTTGGGCTTGAAGGGTCCAGATGGCCGCGCAGATGGGCCCGGTGGCGGTTTCGTCGGCCAGGCTGCGGCTCGAGAGGTACTTTGGTGACAGCGCCTCGAGATGCGAGACGGTACTGACGAGCGTGCAGGCATGCGGTCTGGTAGTCGATCTTGTGAAGCAAAAGAAGATGTCTGGGCGAGCAGTTCTACTTGCTGGAGGGCCCGGCACCGGCAAGACTGCGCTTGCGCTTGCGGTCAGCCAGGAGTTAGGAACCAAGGTGCCGTTCTGTCCCATTGTGGGCAGCGAGATATACTCGGCAGAAGTCAAGAAGACAGAAGCGCTTATGGAGAACTTTCGGCGCGCCATCGGTATGTGTCGAGCCCCCGTATGTGTGTCTGTACGCATGAGCGTTCACAACAGGCGGTTGGCAAAGGATGAGCAAACTAACCATACGAATAGGTTTGCGTGTTAAGGAGACGAAGGAGGTGTACGAGGGCGAGGTGATTGAACTCACGCCTGAAGAGGCCGAGAACCCCCTCGGTGGCTACGGCCGCACCATTTCGCATCTGCTCATTGCGCTTAAAGCCACACGGGGAACCAAGAAGCTACGCCTCGATCCCTCAATATACGAAGCCATACAGAAGGAGCGCGTCCGTCTCGGCGATGTTATCTACATCGAAGCTAACACCGGCGCCGTGAAGCGCGTGGGACGCTCCGATGCATATGCCACCGAGTTCGACCTCGAGGCCGAGGAGTACGTTCCTATCCCCAAGGGCGATGTCCACAAGAAAAAGGAGATTGTACAAGACGTCACACTCCATGATCTGGACATGGCGAACGCAAGACCGCAAGGTGGCCAGGATATCATGAGCATGATGGGCCAGTTGATGAAGCCGAAGAAGACGGAGATCACAGAGAAGCTACGGCTAGAGATCAACAAGGTGGTCAGCAAGTACATCGACCAAGGTGTTGCAGACCTAGTGCCCGGTGTGCTGTTCATCGACGAAGTGAGTCCACCATCCCACCCGTATTATCAAGACGCTAATGTTTTTAGGTCCATATGCTCGACCTTGAAGCATTCACCTTCCTGAACCGCGCCCTCGAGTCGCCTCTCTCCCCGCTCGTAATCCTTGCCTCGAACCGCGGCCTCACCCACATTCGTGACGCACCAAACCTCCCTGCATCCGCCCACGGCATCCCATCCGACCTCCTCGCTCGTCTCCTCATCATCCCTACACACCCCTACACGCCCCCAGAGATCAAGTCCATCATCAGTGCGCGATCGAAAACGGAGAGCCTGAGTCTATCTGCGGGTGCATTGGACAAGGTGAGCCAGCTCGGCGAGAAAGTCAGTCTGAGATACGCATTACAACTGCTTGCACCTGCTAGCATCCTGGCCAAGGTCAGTGGGAGGCAGGGCGGTACTATCGAGGTGGATGATGTCACGGAATGTGAGGACCTGTTCTTGGATGCCAGGAGGAGCGCACAGAATTTGGCGACTACGAAAGGATTTATTGCATGATGGACTTGTCGCGTCTGTACGATAGGTTGGCGTTGGACGTAAGGGATTAATGGGTTCTTTATACCTAGCTTAGGATTATGCAATGGCGCAGATAGTGATAGTAAAACAGCGAACATCGTGCAGAGTTAAGAAAATGAGAATGATGGATCTTTGCGATAATTCACCCCCGTCTCAACTCCGATTGGCCAGCTAAGCCGCGGTTTCTCCCGATGATGATGATGAATGTTTTCGAGCTTCTACTCTTTCGCCTCTCCACCCACAACTTCAAGACAACTTGACACCTACAACGCGCTACTTTGACTGAATACTTCTACACTTCACAGTAATTACGATGCAGCGAACACTCACGCGCATCCCGCGCCACCTCTCCCGCCGCGCCATCGCCACTCGTGCCTTCACCCTTTCCACCCGCCACTCCACGTCGTTCAACAGCGGCCCCGCACCACCACGCCTCCCTAAACAAGACCAAGAAATCTTTGAGAAACTGCAAAACGAGAGCACCGGCGCCTTCAGCACACCACGATCTCAGTCCCCGCCGACGTCCACAGCCGACGTCCGCATGCGCATCAACCAATCGCCGGATTCAACGCCCGCGAAGGGAGAAGCAGACGGTGTAGAGGTCAGGATAGAAGGCGGTGCGAAGATTAAGGATGGGGAAGAGTTCCACCCGAATATGAGGAGGGGTGCGCCGCCGGAGTTTGAGGGCGATGTTAATCCTAAGACGGGGGAGGTAGGGGGGCCGAAGAATGAGCCGCTGAGGTGGGGAGTGGGCGGGGATTGGAGTTATAATGGGAGGGTTACTGATTTCTGATTTGGTTGGTGCTATGGAAGGAGGGGAGGTTGATGGTATAGGTTAGGTGTGGATGCGGAGGACTACTGAGACCCTTTGGTGTCGTATGACGGTCATAATAGCTCGTTGCCGAACTGGGAGTATCACAATGGGCTGTTAAACGAGACAACGAGGGCCCTTGTACATGACAACAGGTGCCGAGGACCCTTTGGATGAGCTCTGCGGACTGCTAGCTGAGCCTAACTGCTTATTCACTCGGTCTAATCTGTGGTACCCCCGCTTTTCCTCGAACTTGCCTTACACCGATTTTATTTATTCCTGGAACAAGAACTAGCCATCAGGCGCCGTAATAGGAAGAGAAAGAACACCACAAGATTCTCCAGCAAGGGATTGTCCGTCCTAGAACTTCGCATCGTGAGATTGTGCTCCCTTCTGCAGTCTCTCTTCGAGAAAGTTCTTTTCCGCCATAATAGCATTGGTCGGAACGACAACGACTCCGCCTCATGTCCCCATGTCTAGCTCACTGGTGGACCGTGACGCACATCTCCGCGGGATCGACCATATCCAGCTACACGATTCATTGACATCGTCACCTGGTCATTCGATAGTATTGTGTCAAGGAATGGCTGGGATGACAAAACATGCAAGTGAGCCGCTTGTAGTGTACGACTTAGCAAACATTACAGGCAAGCCACCGCAAAAGAATGTTGTGCTAACAGCCTGCTAGCAGAGGATTTACGCCCATTATGGACTTTGTTCCTCCAATAGCAGGATTCTCCCGCACCACATGCACCACAAGTTTAAGCGACGGCGTTCGCGAAGAACATCGCAACACAGCCTCGGAATTACGAAATGTGCTCGCGACGCGCCGGGCTCAGTCGGTCACCGGAAAGCGGTACTCCAGTGAGACCTTGGGGCGACACATGGACGTGCGAACCACGGGCCAGGAACAGGGCAAGATGATCGTTCCCTCTCGTAGATCGTCCGACATAATATGAGAGCCAAGCTTCTTGCCAAGGTCAGACTGCATTCCTACATTCCTTGAGTTGACTTCATCTCAACTCTCGTGCGACGCGTCTCGACTCCGTCTGCTTTTGTCTGCTGTGATGGCTTCGCCAGGCGAAGCTCCGCCGTTCGTCTCGCGCGTGTGGTGAGTAAAATCGGCCCGAGCACGTCAGCAAAACTGCGCCAATTTGAGGTTGTGTTGCGCGGCCAGATATTCCCGCCCACCCTGCTCGGTGCGCAGAGACCAATAGAAGGCCGGCTTTATAGGACCTGCATCAAGACGGTCTGGACCCCGGGCCTGGAAATTCCTCGACCGGCCCTTTGCTTCGACAAGCTGCGGCCTGGAGGCGTTGTTGGTCTGCGTCTGACGCACAGCTAATTATACAGCTTGGTGCCATCCGGGGGCGCAATTCGTCTCAAATATGAAGCGTCCCCACGGGACCGTAGTCTTCTATTGTACCTTCATGTCATTGCTGCACGTCTAAGCGAACTCGCTACATGTCGTGACTGACTGCTGTAGTTGTACAATGCATTCTTTGCTCGCTCTTCTCGACTCTGCACTTCTTTGTCTGCGGTAGTCCTTCGGGACGTTCGCTGTCGCACTTTCCGTTTGTTTCATTGTGTCACGCACTGAAACAAAGAGCGTGGCTCCTGGATAAATATCGTCGTTAATCAACAAACGACGAGCAAAAGCCCGCCCACCGATGCTGTCTTGCCTCCCTCTCCTGCTCGCGCTCTGCGTGCAGCGAGTCGCTGCCGTTGGTCTAGTTGTCGATCTCGGGTACGCCAAGTATCGCGGTTCCGAGCAGGGAGATGGCGTCTCGCGCTGGGCAGGAATGCGGTATGCTCGCAGTGCTTCACGGGTAGATGGAATGCGCTTCAGGGCTCCCCAGGATCCATTGCCCGTCAAAGGCACCGTCAATGCAACTGAGGTAAATAAATAAACCTCCTCCAAATTCTCCAAGAACTGACACTGATTTACTTAGTTCGGCTCAGTTTGCATCGGCACAGGATATAACCTCGAGAACGAGTTCGGAGGATTCTCGTCAGAGGACTGTCTCTTCGCTAATGTATTTGCCCCGTCCAATGCCACCGCCGAGAGCAACCTGCCCGTCTTTGTTTTCATACAGGGAGGCGGCTTTGTTGTCAATGGCAATGCGAACTTGGACGGCAAAGGTCTCATTCATGCTGCCAAAGGAGACATGGTTGTGGTCAACTTCAACTACCGAGTTGGACCGTATGGCTTCTTGTCTAGCAATGAAATTGCTCAAAATTCTACGCTGAGCTTGAATAATGGCCTGAAGGATCAGCGGCAGTTGCTCAAGTGGGTTAATCAGCACATCGATAAGGTTAGTCACCATTACCGAATTCATCGCCAATTCTTGATACTGATACATGTGCAGTTCGGTGGAAATCCAGGACACGTCACTATGGGCGGTGCAAGCGCCGGCGCCGGATCTGTATTACTGCAGCTCACAGCATACGGTGGCCGCAACGATAGCCTTTTTCACGCAGCTGCGGCGGAATCTCCAGCCATGCCTCCTCTACGTACCCCTGAAGAGAGCCAGTGGCAGTATGTCGCCCTTTTGAAACTGGCAGGCTGCAAGGATCTCGAGTGCCTCCGAACGATGGACGCTGTCACATTTCAGAACGCAGTCCGAGCAATGAAGATGCCCTACCCGGGTGGAAGCAGACCCCCAATCTTTCCATGGAACCCCACTCTGGACCAAGACTTCATTAAAGACTACACCTACAATGAATTTCAGAACAACAACTTTGTCAAGGTCCCTACGATTTTTGGGGACGCCACGCATGAAGGCCTGGGATTCACGTCGAAAGCGGTTAACTCGGTGCAGAAGGCCTATGCATTTATCCAGGATCAGTTCCCAGGTATGACAACAGACGACGAGAAGCGCATTCAAGCTGTGTGGAAAGGTCCTCCGGACGCTCAGAGAGACCCTCTTTGGCGCAATGTCGCGGCTGACATCTACGGCCACATTCGGTACCAGTGCCCCTGTCTCAACGTTTCGGCCGCATACGCCGACAATGGCACAGCCCCAACTTGGGAGTATCGATGGAATCTTGGTGAGGCTCTGCACGTTGCCGAGCTTGGTCCCATCTGGAATAACGGATCGACAGCGGCTGCAGCTTTCATACATGCGTACTGGGCCTCATTCATTCGGTCCTACGACCCAAACAAATATCCGGCGGAATACCACATCAACGGTGTTGAGACCAGGAGTCCTGAGTGGAAGATATTTGGCGATGCGAATGGGGAGAGATTGCTGTTCAACGATGATGACATCGTCAAGATGGAGGAGGTAAAGGATGAGGAATGGAACCAGTGCAATGTCATCACGGACATTAGACTCCAGAACAAACAGTAAGTTGTCCTACGCAGCCTTCCGATAGTCGTCTAAGCTGGGCTGAGGAATGCGCTCGCTAACATTCGACAGGGTTACCTCGGCGGGCATCTCTATCGCATCCCTGACGTGGGCTCTATTGATGACATACACCACCATCGCGCTTGGCCTTTTCCAGCTGTTGTATCCTTGAGCAAACGGGCAACAGACAGAAATCATACCAAAATATTCGGACCGATTGAATATGTGGCAGTCGGCTTCGAAGTCGCGCTCGCAGGAAACCGAGCGAAGGGCTCCGCACGTGTTGCCAAACCAGCAGCCGCTAGCCGGTTTCAAGCCGTGTCGCGACACTTTCCAGGTGCTTCAAGATGCTAAATATGGACATTGAGTCCGAAAGCGGATGAGGCCGAGAATAGCCCTAGTGGGACCAAACGGATCAGGGCAGATGGTGTGGCTCGGCGGGAAAGGGCCGAAGAGGATCAGCGAGTGCAATCGGTAGCGAGGACTCGATGTTTCAAGATGGTTTGCAACGTCCTCTGACTCGACAAATTGCTTGTATGTAAAAAGAGACGCGGCACTACTAGGCGGCTCACCGGTAGGTACGAGATAAACAAACTCTCTGCAGATATTCTGCTTCTTGCTGTGAATGATAATATCTGGTGCGAAAACATAGTGTACAATCAGGGGTGAAACATGGGAAGCGGCGCACTGGGTGTGACTATCAATGGCTTTAATCCATCCGAAACATCGCGTCGTGTTGAGAGCCAAGCAGCATGCATCCGGGGTGGGTGTGTCTGTGCACAGCTGCAGGAACCAAGCAAGGTGACAGTTTTTTTGACACGACGCCAAACAAACGTCTGTCGTCGCAACACTTGCACAGGTACACACAACTGCCCGCGCAATCCTCCAATTGAACCACCAGGCTCCCCAGTCGTTCGCTTTCCTCCCTCCCGGCGGTGTTGTTGCGACCCCATCTCAAACGGCAGCTGTCCACCTCCGCCCGCGCCGCAACGTAACCGTCAGGGGCACCCGTCCACGGCACGTGAAATTTGCTGGCGACACCACGACCCATCGACGCGTCTTCTCGTGATGCACTCGCACTCGCGCCCACACCTCCCCATATAATCAAAGAGCCCTGGTGCGATGCCTGGCTGGAGACCGCTCCCGCGCATAGCTTTTGCCGTATGCACATATCCCTTCCAGCCCTCGTCGCCCGCCGACCTCCCCCTCGAAATCGGCGATGAGCTGTACATCATCGAACAGGGCGGCAAGGATGGCGCGTGGTACCGCGGCTACCTGGTCGCGCCGCCCTCGCTGCTGGCGGGCCTGACGAGCGTCAAGGGCCAGACGCTCGAGGCCCGCGTCTTCTCGGGCATCTTCCCGCGGTGCTGTGTCGAGGTGCGCGAGGTACTGGGCGAGGGCAAGAACACACCCATCCCGCCCGACGGGCCAGAGAGACTGGTATCATCGCGCGGCAGCCATGGCGAACATAACACCAATGGTGTCATCACCCCGACCGAAAGCACAAGTACCACTTCTGCCGCTGCAAAGGGGACTACCGCGCACGCCAAAAGGACCTCCAAATCCGACACCGTCTCTGCCTTACCCACCTCCGTATCCCGCCCGCTCTCGCGCCGCCGCTCGACTAAGAAACGCACCAGCAGCGCCGCCTCGCAGTGGACCGCCCGCTCCGACCATCTCCAGCAGCTCGCCCTGCCACTGTCTCCCGTCTCGACCGTATCCCACGATCCCACGGCTCCGCGCCCGCCTGCGCCGGTCCCCATGCTCAAGATTGGCGACGAGACGCCTACCTCAGCACAAGAGCCATTGGTCGACGAGATTGCGTCTTGCCTGCGCGAATGGCACTCAACAAAGCTACACGAACTGCTGTTAGCACGGCGGTACAGCGCGTTGGACAAAATGTCCGCCGTGGTACAGCGTTTGGATACGGCCCGGCGACAGCTGTTGCACAAGGTTTTGACGGCAAAAGAGCTAGAAAGCGTGCGCGAGGCCACTGTTTGGGACTTGGTCGCAGGGAACAAGATGCTCTGTGGAGATGTCATCGTGCGCAGCCCCTCGCAACGCGGCCGTATACTGACAGGAGATGATTCAGCCATCGAAATTACCAAACTCCAGTCCATGATGAGCTTGTTGGACGGTCGGCCAGTTCCTCATATCGACGAGCACAAGCTGCACCACTTATACGTCAACCTGAAGCAGGTGCTAGGCGACGTGGTACAGGGCGCCGCGCAGGTGAGCATGCATTTGTGCCTCAAAACACCCGGCTCAGCATCTATACCTCTTTCGGAAGCGTACTCGTTTGATCTCACTGCCCGCGATGGAACCCCCGTGTCTCTGACGGGCGATAAGTTGAAGTCGCTGTTTGTGGATTTGAGTTCGACAGACATTGGAGAAGGCGCCGGGTCTGGATCTAGTCTCTACCTCATCTTTAAGTTGCTTACCAACGAGCCGGCGCGCATAGCCCTAACGGCAGACAAAAATCCGCCGCGGGAGAGCAACTCCGGAAACGCTCCAGGAATACAGCCCTCGCAAATCGGTAGTATCAAGGGCGGAAGGCGAAGCGTAATGTTTGGTTCAAAACGGAAACAATCGAGCCAATCAGTCACCAGCCACACAGATGTGCGGACTGCCAGTATCGATGCGACCAGAACCTTGAATTCTGATGAACGACCTGGATCAGCAAGCGTCACTAAGCCCAGGTCAGGTTCCAAAGGTGAAAAGACGCTAAAAAGAGTGGTGGGACTTGGTGTTGTTCGTGTTGATCAGCTCATGCGGACCCAATCGGAAACGGATCAGAATGTTACCATATGGACCTTCCCCGCACCCCTGGATGAGGTCTCTGAAGAGGATGTAGGCTGGGACGACTTTTTGAGCGAAATCTATCCAAGCGCAAGTGGTAAATACAAGAAACACGGGCAGATCAGTCGTATCACAGTACACCTGAAGGCTTTTGCGCACCCGGATGCAGAGAGCCTTGTGGAGAAGACACCAACTTTGCTTCATAGCATCAAACAAACCCGAAAAATCGGCTTCTCAGGCGCCCCGACCAAACCCCGAAGCGACATATACCTGACGCTATGCGAAGCCTTTCTCCCAAAGAATGCTTTTCTGGCGCATCCCAAAACCGGGACGATTCCGCTCGCACAAACCACTCCTATGGGCAATCTGCAATTGACAATCGAGGTCCGCAAATCCAATGGAGATCGCATAGAGGGATGCATTTACCCATCAATCAACAGCGCAGGACATACGGCATGGCGGACGACTGCTGTAGAAAGAGGCGAGAAGTGGAACCTGACAGTTCGCCTAGCCATCAAACCTGAAGACGTACCCGGATCACACATCGTAATGAGCGTAGCGGATGCCCCTGGATTCCCCTTCGCTCTATGTTGGATGCCTCTGTGGAATCAAGATGCATTTGCACGAGACGGCGACCATTCCCTGTCGCTCTACCGCTACGACGAATACACGTCAAGCATGATCGCTGGAAAAGGTGCATATCTTGGACTTCCGTGGAGCGCGAGAAAGAAGGATGAGCAGGTCATGGGACCGGTGGCATCACTGCACTTGCGCACCTATCTTTGCAGCACCAAGTACTCACAGGATCCAAATCTGCTCGGCCTCCTGAAATGGCGGGATCAAGCGGGTGGCGAGCTGGTTGGACTGTTGAAAAAGTTCCCGTTCGTACCGGAAATCGAGATTGTCAAGCTCTTGAACGAGGTGTTTGACGCGTTGTTTGAGATCCTTGTGGAGTATGCCGGTAGTGATGAATACGAAGACCTGGTGTTCAATGCGTTGGTCACTGTTCTCGGTATCGTGCATGACCGCCGCTTCAATCTGGGTCCTCTGGTAGACCAATACTCCGAGACACGGTTCAAGTACCCCTTCGCCACTGCATGTCTAGTGCGGAGCTACACTCGACTCCTCACGAATCCCTCGGATCCGGAGTCTTCGCGGCGGCTGCGGGCAACATTCAAGGTTGGAAGGCACATACTCAAGTTCATCATGAACGCGCGGCAGCAACAAAAGGAGAAGGAAGCAGGTATTGGGATCACCACCCGACAACCCACCTTCACGAAAGATCTACACGCCATCTTCAAGTCGCTGGAGCTGCTAATGACAAACACCTCGCCTGTCCTGATTGGGACCAAGACAATTCTAGTCCAGAATTTCCACACTTGGCTTCCAGAGTTAGCCTCGTCCATGTCTCCTATGGAGATCTTGAAGCTCACGTCCAACTTCATCGAAGCATGTTCCTCCGTTCAGGGCAAGCTGGTCCTGTACAAGCTATTGTTGATTCAACACATTGCGGGCTTGGAGATTTTCAAGTCTCCCGAGACTCGCAGAGTCCTCCTTTCAAGCACAGTGAAGTGGCTCGGACCACATTGGGGCAAAATTGATACAGTCACTGATCATTGGAAAGACCAAGTGCGACTTTGCTGCTCCGTGGTCGCTTTTCAGGTGGAAGAGCTTGGGGAACAAGCTTGCGATTACATTCCAAAGCTGGTAGATTCCTACCAAGCAATACAGGCCACACCTCGACTAAAAAAGAAGAATTTGTCACTCCTATTTCCTACGTCATATCCATTCCCTTCCCGACCAACCACGACCGAGGCCGCGTTCGACGAAGCTTTGATCGAGATCTCGGCTGTTTTGGCTGCCATGACCAGCCTTCCGACATTCATACACCTAGATCGGCCAATCGAAGAGATCTCAGAATTTTTGCTTTCCACCCTTCAGGTCTACATTTCGATCCTCGACTGCGAGGCCTTCCCGAGCTCATGGCTTAGTGTGCACATCTTTCATCACAAAGCCACGATGCGGACGCTAGAGAAGCTTTCTGGCATTATGATGGAATCTTTTCTTCCACATCCGGACGAGGCCGATCAATTCAACACCGTTCTCTGGCGCGCGTTCTTCGATGCCCTGTTAAAACTGGTCGGTAGTGACGCTCTTGCTTTGGAAACATTCCCGGAGCAGAAGCGGCGGGCAGTGTGGAAGATTGCAGGAGACGTCCGAGAGCTGGGAGCAGACCTTCTTCAACGCAGCTGGGAAGCTATAGGGTGGGAGACTAGCCCTGAAGACAAGAAAGAGTTCGGACTGGAGAAGATGGGTGGTTTCCAGGTTCAATACGTTCCCAGTCTAGTCGCTCCCATCGTCGAACTCTGTCTCAGTGTCCACGAGGGCCTTCGAAGCGTCGCAATCGAGGTACTGCAGACGATGATTGTGAGCGAATGGACTTTGAGTGAGGACTTGTCCTTGATACAGGCAGAGATGATCGATTGTCTGGACCACCTCTTCAAGTCGAAACATCTCACCGAGGCCGTAATGCAGAAGCACTTCATCCAGGAGCTTATCGACCTCTTCGAGCCTCTTGCTCAGGCTCCAGACGAAGCATTGCTCACAGCAGTTAAGGACCTCATCACCACCATCGACGAGTTGTTAGACCTGCTCGTTGCTGTCTACAGCACAGAAGCGGCCGGCGAGGTGTTCCATATCATGGACACACTGCACCTGATGGAATTTCTCAAGGACATGCAGAAGGAGGATATATACATACAATATGTTCACCAACTGGTTGAACTGCAGACAGGGGCAGAGAACTACACCGAAGCAGGTCTTGCCCTCCGGCTTCACGCAGAGCTGTACGAGTGGGATCCTACAACCGTTGTAGAGTCCCTTGCAGGCACGGACTTTCCAACACAGACGTCATTCGAGCGAAAGGAGCAGCTATATTTCCAGATGATTGAGAACTACGAGAACGGCCAGTCATGGGACAATGCGCTAGGGACATACATGGAGCTCGCAACTCAGTACGAACACAACATCTTCGACTTTGTAAAGCTAGCCAGGGCGCAGCATGCTATGGCCAAGATCTACGAGAGCATTGCTAAAGGCGACAAGCCAAATCCACGATACTTCCGCGTCGTCTACAGGGGCTTGGGCTTCCCCGTGGGCCTGCGAGATAAGCACTTCATCTTCGAAGGAACGCCAAACGATCGGTTGGCTACCTTTACGGACCGCATGCAACAACAACACCCCGCGGCTCAGATATTAACTGCTGGAACTGAGCAAGATGTCGAAGGACAATATCTGCAGATCTTCCCTGTTAGCGCTCAGAAGGATGTGACGCATCCCATCTACCAACGAGCGAAGGTCGCACAGTCCATCCGGGATTATTACTTGCTCTCGAGGCCTTCGCACTTTACAACGGCGTCACGCCGCACAACAACAGGAGGTTCTTCGCAAGAGGTCACAGTGGAAAAGACAGTGTACACGACTGCCGAGACCTTCCCTACTATCTTGCGGAGAAGCGAGGTTGTGGCTGTCGGCAATGTCACACTAACGCCTCTGCAGACAGCTATCGAACGTACGACCCGAAAGACTGTGGAACTGCTCGCTCTGGAGAAGAGAGTTTCGGATGGGGAGGATTCCGCTTTTACCACTCTCACTCAGGAGCTGATGTTTGCTGTCGACTCGACACAAGAGACAAGCGTGGCCAATTACCACGATCTACTACCCAAGCCACCACGGAATTCGATAGACTTTGATGATGAAGAGATGGAGGCGCCCCGTCCACCGAATCCGTTGGAGAATGCACTCAAGGTTGCGCTGACCGATTATGCTCTTGTCATTCGACGATGTTTGGCCTTGTACACAAGGCCTGCTCAGCAAGCCACTAAAGCAGATCTTACCCAACGTATGCAAACGTACCGTGCATGTCGCGACTTCAAGCTAACGACTTACAGGTCTCGAAGTGACATTTGCCGACGAAATGGCAAGCCTTGCGCCTATCCCCTACTCGCAACCACTTCGCTCCCCGACAGGCTCATGGCTTGCTGCAGCCACCTCTCCGTCACAAATCACAAGTCCGGTCACCATCACCAGCCCCCAAGCCAATGGATCTATTGGAACTCCAGCCGCGACCGAGACAAGACCAGTCCGACAGGACAAAAAAAGACTTAGTCTTTCATTCTTCACCAAGGGCGACATCTCGCCCGAAAAGGAACGCAGGTCAGAAAAGCAATCCACAGAAGACCAGTTCGACACGGCGTCGACCACGACCACGACCACGACCACGTCACGCAGTCGCAGCAAGGACACGGCGAGAAACCGTCTGAGTTTTCTAGCATCGACGTCCCCGCCACCCGAAGCACTGCCAACATTTCCGCACTCGGCGAGTCAGCACAGCCTGGCGCTTGCCCATAGCCGAGCGCAAAGCACTGATAATAGCAGACCAGTCACTAGCAAGAGTGGGAAGAGTGAAAAGGTGGAAAGTAAGAAGGGGACTGGGAGTAGTGTGAAGAAGCGGTTGAGCCTGATGGGAATTGGTAAGAAGAGCAGTAAGAGCAGTGTCAAGAGTCGTGTTGATAATACCCTGGTGGAGGAGTAGTGGAGGATATAGTGGATTGGTGGATTTTTGCTTCGCGGTGGCCTTACGCGCCTCTAATCTTTTGGATATATGCACTTGGCAGCGGACTGGGTTGAAGCGTTGAAGTGCTTTTTCTTCTGTATGTACTAGTTTGACTGGCAGGCAGTCGTGTATACCCCAATTTCTCGGCGAGAGGCTTCGTTCAATATCGATGGACAGTTCGCGCTACAAATCCAAACGTGCACGGGCCCAGCGGGGATGCGCTCACCACTCACCGCCCTGGCACAATTTTTTGTGTGCGCGAACTTTTTTGATTCTGAACCGCGCAGTACTCGACATCGCCGCCCAACATGTCGCTCGAGGAAAGGTTGAGCAAGCTGCGTGACTCGCCGAAGCTGCAGAACCAGCAGCAGGTAATCGGTGCCTCCTGAAAACTTGGTGCACCTGCTAATCCTATACAGAATGCTGTAGTGCTTGCCGCCATCGAAGACACCCTCACCCAGCAGGGCTCCGCCTTCACCCCTACCGCATATTTCGCCGCGCTCCTCTCGCTGCTCGGACGGCAGGTGTCGACTGATGGAATCGCAAACAAAGAGACTGCGACATCAGTCATCTACCTGCTCGATCTCGTCACGCCGCATGCCCCCGCGCCGCTACTACGATCCAAGTTCGCAGAGATCCTCACGAGTCTTGCGCCCGCGCTCACTCATGCCGACGCCGAAGCACCACTCCTCCGATCCTCTATCGGCTGCCTTGAGTCGCTCCTCGTGATCCAAGATGCACGCGCCTGGGAGCTTCCACAGACGGAGATCAGTCCGCGGAGGGCCGTCGCAGGCCTTTTACAAATTGCCGTAGACTCCAGGCCAAAAGTGAGGAAGAGGGCCCAGGATGCGCTTGCGAAAGTGCTCGCCAATCCGCCGCCCAGTCCGTCGCTCGATCACCCTGCTGCGGACATGTGCGCCGAGACTGCGTTGAAGATGCTCCACGACACTGCCGAGGCCGCGGGCAAAGTGAAGAAAGTCAAGGGGCAGAAGATCGAGCAGGGCAGCGAGCCTGGGCTTATACACGCACTGCAGCTGATCAAGACGGTGGCTAGCTCCTCCGGAGGCTGGCCGAGCCGGAAGATCGATGTTCTTTGCGAGCTGCTGCTTCACATTTCCAAGTCTAGCAGTGAATACCTCACAATGACTGCATTCGAGATCTTTGAGGTCATATTTGCAGGCATGGCTGCCGACGAGGTCGCTTCTGCTAAGCTGCCACGTCTGTTGGCCGTCATTGGCGAGCTCCAGCCTTCGAAGAACGACACACAGCTGCTTCCGCCATGGATAGCGGTCCTTTCGCGAGGCTACCACGTCTCGGCCCAGATCGAACCGGAAGACACCTTTGCGAAGATTCCCGAGCTTTTCACCATGATAGCCGCTTTCCTCGAGTCTCCGTCGCACAATATCCGTATCTCGGCTTCCGAGTGTCTGATCTCCTTCCTTGCGAACCTTGTGCCCGACAGCGTTATTTTGGATCCTTCCATATACGACGAGAAGATCCTGGAGAAACTCGCAAAGATAACCCAAAATCTACTGAGCGTCAAGTACCAGGCAGCGTGGATGGAGGTCTTCAGCATGTTGTGTGCTATGTTCGAGACGCTCCGGTGGCGCTCTGACCCCATACTCAAGCCGGTGTTGAAGGTTGTTGGGCAACTGAGGAGCAATGAATCGTTTTCTGGCAAGAAAGAGGCGGATGCGGTCATCTCAAGGGCAATAGCCGCGATGGGCCCGGACGTTGTGCTGGAAGTACTCCCTCTGAACCTACCGAGACCACCTCCAGGCCAGCAGGGCAGAGTTTGGATGCTGCCGCTTCTTCGCGATTCGGTGCACAACACGAAGCTCGCACACTTTCGAAGTGAGATGGTGCCGCTCAGCGAAACCCTTTTCCAGAGAGTGATTGATCACGGCAGCAATGAGAAGACGATGGAAATTAAGGTCTTTGAAACAGTTGTCCAGCAGATCTGGTCCATATTGCCCGGTTACTGCGACTTGTCGCTCGACCTCGTCGAAGCGTTCGACCAGACCTTCGCTGAGATGCTCGCGAACCTGCTATACAGCCAAGCCGATCTACGGACGGATGTTTGCAAAGCTCTGCAGCATCTAGTCGATAGCAACAAGGCCATCGTTGAGCTAGAGGGAGAGGATGATCTTGTAGCACAAGCCCGGGTTTCGAAAGCGCAGGCTCAGAAGAATCTCGACCACCTGGCTGGCTTTGCCAGCAATATGCTTGCGGTGTTGTTCAACGTTTACAGTCAGACTCTGCCACAATACAGGGGGACGATTCTGAGGACCATAAACGCTTACCTGAGCATTATCCCGGAGAAGGTAAGCCTCCATCTCCCTATTCCGTCCCGAAACCTGCTGACCAAATCATAGGAGCTCATGGAAACGTTTGAACGCGTTGCTACCAGTTTGGAGGCAGCGCTACCGGAAGCTGGTCCCCAAACGCAGGCCGACAAGCAAAAACAGGACAAGACGCAGAGCAAGATGCCACCAATGAGCCACACGCTCATGGACCTGATTATCACCATCTCTCTCTATCTCCCGCGAGAGAGCTACACCGCGCTCTTCAAGATGGCCTCTGTTCTTATCAACAAGAACGATGACCCTCAACTCCAGAAGAAGGCCTACAAACTCATTCCGAGACTTGCAGAGTCGGAAACTGGCAAAGAAGCTTTGCGCATCCGGAACGATGAGCTTCAACAACTCCTTCTTCAGAGCGCAGAGCACGCGTCTAAACCAGCGAGGAGAGACCGACTGCTGGCTTTGTCGCAAGTTATTGAGAGTCTACCGCAAACAGATTTGCACTTCATTGTGTCTGTCCTATCAGAAGTCGTCATCTCAGCAAAGGAGACCAACGAAAAGGCACGAGAGGCAGCTTTCGACCTTCTCGTTGCTATGGGTGAGAAGATGGCCCAAGGCGGCACTGTGCTGCAAAGCAAAGTGCCAAATATGCCTGCAGACGCTCCTCCGGTGGAAGCTTCCCTCGAAGAGTACTTTACAATGGTTTCCGCTGGTCTCGCCGCTACGACGCCACACATGGTCTCAGCCTCCATTACCGCCGTCACCCGAATTCTATACGAGTTCCATACACGAATCTCCGCGGATACAACGAAAAACCTTATTGAGGTGATGGAAATTTTCCTCCAGAATCCGAACCGCGAGATTGTGCGAAGCGTCCTGGGCTTCGTAAAAGTCGAAGTAATATCTCTGCCAGAATCACTTGTAAAGCCCCGCCTCAACACACTGCTCGCGAATCTCATGGTCTGGAGTCACGAACACAAGGCACACTTCAAAGCCAAAGTGAAGCACATTGTGGAACGCATGATCCGCAAATTTGGCGTTGAGAACGTGGAGCGCGCCTGTCCGCCCGAGGACAGGAAACTCATTACGAATATCAGAAAGACGCGTGAGCACGCCAAGAAGAAGAAGGTGCAGGGCGAGGAAGGGGGTGAAGAGCAACAGGATAAGCCGAAGGGCAAATTTGAGAGCGAGTACGACCAAGCTGTTTATGGCAGTGAGAGTGAGGATAGTGGAGGAGACTCAGAGGACGAGTTCATCAAGTCTCAGAGTCGACAGCAGAACGGCAGAACGAAAGGCGGTGACACATATATTGTCGAGGACGAGGACGAGCCTCTGGATCTACTTTCCAAACGCGCACTGGGCAACATTTCGACCACAAAACCTCTCCGGAAACGAGAAGTACCGCAGAAGAAGACCCAAGTTCGCAGAAATGAAGACGGGAAACTCATCCTTGGCGACTCGGACGATGAAGCCGGCACGAAGAAGAAAGCAAGCAAGCATGCCTCTGCTCCTGCCGAGGAAGACGGAGATGTGCTCATGGACGTCGATCAAGATGGCGTATCACTCGAAGCAGGTATCAACGCATACGTCGACGCTATTCGAGGTCGTGACTCAGCGCAGCGCGGTCAGAAGGGCAAGCTCAAGTTTAGCAACAAAAAGAGACAAGATGAGGATGCGATGGAGGTGGATGATGAGGAGAAGGACTCGCGGAAGGCGAAGAGTGGAAGCGGGATGGGAAGAGGGGGCGCAAGAGGACGTGGTACACCGCGGAGGGGGTTGGGTGTGGAAAAGAGCCGTGGCGGCGGCGGCGGTGGTGGCGGTC
>Ga0247733_1000111_pt1 | contig 119051 bp, 98 predicted proteins | sample UWRJL043104R2_FD_180932 | JGI IMG/M metagenome (GOLD analysis project Ga0247733, IMG submission 180932) | Plant litter microbial communities from Arlington Agricultural Research Station in Wisconsin, United States - UWRJ-L043-104R-2 | ecosystem: Environmental > Terrestrial > Plant litter >... | reverse complement strand
AACCCTAACCCTAACCCTAACCCTAACCCTAACCCTAACCCTAACCCTAACCCTAACCCTAACCCTAACCCTAACCCTAACCCTAACCCTAAGCCTAACCCTAACCCTAACCCTAAGTCTTGATTTGTATGCTGGAGATCTGTCGGGGCAGGCGCTTGTTCGGAATCAAGGGTAGTAATCTCTGAGGTATCCTCTAGAAGCTCCAGCTCAATAGAAACCTGAGACAGTTCTGGTTGATGAGATGGCGGCGTTGGTGGTGATTCCCGAGCTCTTATACGCTTCTGAGACTGCTCCTGATCAATTTGCCGTCTCTTTTTACCCCTCCCCTGCTTCCCTGTCGGCGGCAGTGGAGTTGATGGGCGGGAGCTCTCATCAAGCTCCTCAGTAAGGGCTAAGCGTTGACTCCGAAGCTCACGCGCCATAATTCGAATAGATATTGATTGTATTGAGAGAGTTGATAGTTATAGTGTACGCACAAAAATATCCACCGGCTGGTAAGGTTGGTTGATTGATATTGCTCTTGTGTGCGTTGACAGCTCGCTACCATTGTACGCACCCAAACCTCGACCACCTGCTTGAGCCTTACTACTTTAGGCTACTCTATTGCCTATTCAGGTAAAGCGTCGAGATCCATGGATAATCCACCAATCCATGGATCCTAGGTCCATGGACTGGATCGACAAATTGATCCATCCATGAGAATCACTGTTCGTCATACCCCTAGGGGTAGCGTTTATCGCACCTCGCTTGTCGCTATAGCTAGTGCGGTAGACAGCTTGCCCCTAGGGGCAGAGCAGCCGTGCCTCATCAAGGTTAGAGCTAACCTTAACCCGACACTGGTGGTGCTGTTCTTTGGTATAGTATCGAGCCGATATGAAGGCACGTGGAAGGGTTCTGATACTATTAAGGGTCCACTTTGTATAGAAAAACGTTCATACCATTCTATCTACTCTTGGAATTCTTACTACCAATGGATCATGCGCCCGTTTGAATAGCGCTCCATCCATATTTACTATAGAAGATAGTGTTTAACTCTTGAAGAACAGCGTCAGTTACAGTCGTGGTGTAACTAGCAGCCCATGCCAATATGGCGCTTCGTGCGACAGAACGGATACGGTACAGTTCCAAATAACGATGCAGATATGTTGCTGCGTCGGAATAGTCGTAAGTCCTTTGCCCATTGATCCCGGCTCCCGCGCAGCGGTCAAGTTTCGCACATATAGCATAATTCCAAGGCGCCGCAACGACCTTCAAGCCCGGCCTTTCGAACACGACCTCGTTCTGGGAGATTGCTTCATCGGTAAGGTAACCTCGTTGCGCTTTCGGGATAAAGAGGATGGTCCGGTTGTTGAACCACTCGCCCTGTAGGATCGGATCCCGATTTCTAGCATATTCCACACCTTTGAGGATAAGCTCGTAGTCTGCTTGACGGAGGTGGTTGTTGTAGAAATCAACGTCATGTGTCGACTGGCGGCTTTGGAAGAAGATGGTGTTGACTGCCCCGCCAACAGCCACGATGGTGATATTGGCCCTCTGAGAACTGATATAGGAGGCAACGTTCGAAAGTGCGCTCAGTAATGTGTTCCGGTCAAGTTCCGGCGCTGGATTGCCATTACCGGCCGTCATTACGGGTGCAAGTTCGAGGAGCGCGTTTGCACCACGATCACCCCTTGACGTGGACAAATTGCAACCCATTCCGAATTGAGGCGCGGCGAAAATTGAGAAGGCCAGGGAAATGACTGGTTGAAAATACGAAAGACTTTGGCCGATTCTGATTTCCTCGGCAAGTTTCTAATTGGTTCACAGCCAAAATTGATGGAAGAATGATCTTTGATGCAATTGAAGGCAGCACTGCAGATGGGCTGAGAAGAATATATCCCATTATACTGAGCTTAAGTACCTTCAATAGGTTGCTAAAAAGGGAGGCGGCGAAGTCGCCGTGATATCCAATTTGAAACCACCGCGGTTACAGCCTGAGGTGCGCGGTAAGAAAGCCTAAAAAAGGTAAGACATTTTGTAATCCAATTGGTATACTTTTGATTGATAGGAGTAGAAGCTCTGCATGGAATGTGGCGAAGTTAAGAGTTTGGCAGGGCGTCAGGGCGGTTAAATCTTTGAATCTTGGCGCCAAGCCTTTATCTTACGGTTCCTTCGTAGCTTGTGGCCCAACGCTCTCAACCCATCATTTTCAATCTCAATCATCTTGTGTAGTCAAAGGATACTCTACTCAAAAATGGCTCTCTTTTCTATCTACACCACGGCCATCTCTATCCTCAAACGTTTGACGAACTCGACGCCAAAGGCTCCGTCTCCTCCAACCGTTGAATGGCTACTAGCTCATCGGCAACAGCGGCGCGCACAAACAGATGGAGAAACCCCCCTCGCTTCAATATATCGAATGTATGAGTACATTGTTCTCGACTACAACGCGGGTCTTCGGACAGAAATTGAATGGTTCTTCAATCACCCAAGCTGGGCTGTTACCTCCATTCCCGACCCCAAAGACCCAGACCCAGCACGTTACGCTATACTCGCTGTAATCCCTCACTTTATGGTCGCGGCATTCAACCGACTTATTGAGAGAGGCTTGCCTCGAGGCAGTCCCGCAATCATCTCCGGCGATGAGGAAGAGGAGGAGCTGAAGTCGAAGCCAGTTATGCTGGAATCGTTACCGTCATGGGTTGCAAATGTACCCAAGCTCCCGGAGACGCTTATCATTCCGAACGCGGACGGTAGTACGCCCGAGAAGGGGGTTTGCAGCCCTCAATTCTTAAGTTTGAATATTGTCGTTCATCAGCCTCATACATTGTTTGTTTAAGATCCGCAAGGTCGATGAGGCTTGCGCAAAGGCTTGTTTGGCTCTGATGATTTCTGCGTTTGATGGGGTGTAGACGGATACATTGGTTCAAAATCTCAAATTGTACCATTGCCTTGTTGAAACTATACATGAACAGTTATTGGGACACGTCTCTGCTCATCCCGGAGGCCTCCGACCATAGCGGCATTGACAAAAAGAGTCCTAGATTCCTTCACAGGGTTAACGTGAGCAACGACAAACTCAAAGAGCACCCGCACAAGATTCCACAGTCCTCCACTGGCCATGACAGTGTTCTCATATGCTTTCTGCAACCGGTCATATTGCACCCACTCCATTCCATACCCATCATGAACATGTCCAAAAATGTGCAGCCTAGGCTTCGTCCGCCACACCTCCTTAAGAAGGTGTTTACATCCGAGGTAACCTGCGTCGAGATGACCTTTTGGTGGACCGTGTGTGACAAGTATGTCTACGTCTTCCGGAATACTGGTATGCCACACATCTTGGTTGCGCGAATATTGAAACGCCCAATTGCCATGGCGCGGAGTGAGAGGGCTTCCGTAGATTCTAAGCCGGCGGCCGTTATTGCAGAATATAGTCGTTGACTCTGAATTCAGATATATGATGTCGCCCCAGTTGATGGTTTTGTTTGCGGCTGGATCGGCATGTGGCAGTGTGTGGTCGAGAAAGAGGTCATGGTTGCCAGCAATGACTATCTTGTATAGGTGTGGGCACGAGTTGATCCAGTTGAGAGAGGCCTGAAGCTCTCCCAGGGTGCCACTTTGTGTCAAGTCTCCAGCGTGTACTAAAATTTCACCGGCAGGTGTTTCGGAGGGCTGATGGTTGTGGGTATCCGAAATGCAGACGACAGCTACTGGGTTGATGGGTTCAGAGGCGATGATCAGACGCCAGTTGTATAGTTTCTCTGCTATGAAAATGCAGGGTTCCCTGACGAACTGTTGAAATAAACTTGGTCGTGGTCGTTGGAGGAGCGCATCAAGCCCACCCCTCTGGCCCGACATCACGGTAACTGATTGGAGTGCGTCGGAATCACAAGACAACGGGGCTGCTGGTGTGGGACATAAAGGTATACTGAAGCCTGTCAGGCTGAGATTTACCAACCTGGGGAACAGGCCACATGTGCATTATGTTATCAGCCACGTGGCTAAGGCCTTGGCAGCCCTTGGCAGCCCTACACATGCGCGTTCTTGTTGGTTGGATATATTCGCGCACAGCGTACCTAGTGCTTGGCGTTCCAATCCTGCACGCGATTCCTATGCAACCCGCGGAAACGCGTCATACTAGCCCTATGTCTTCAGAATTGTCTTCTAGCTCAGACAACCCCTACAATTTTAGAGTAAGCTAAGGTTGTTAGTTTTACGTGTAAAGGTGTATACTAACGTGTTCTCTGGTATTGTAGACGTTTAGAATCGTTCCTCGCGTCGCCCACGTACGCCGTTAAATGCCACCTACTCGATGAACTCGCACTTCTGCGGTTCCTGTACGCCGCTCTACGCAAGCTTCTAGTCCGTCTTCGAAGGCAGCTGGGGCGCTGGAGAGCACCCCAGATCGTGGTATCTTATACTAGGCTAGAGGCGGCGCGCGTCCCTGTTAAGATCCTTGATCTATACCTGAAGTGATTCGCTCTGAAGAGTCCTCGTATAACAGGTAGAGACGTACGTAGGGGCTTGGGTTGATTCTCTGGTATAAATGGAGCAAGCGCGACAAGACTGAAGGTACTGGTCTGTAGGTAGGTACTGAGAAGTAACTTAGATTGAACACGAACGACCATAGGGGTCATTCGTCCTAGGCTATATATTCGATTGTGATAACCGTGATAGTCGTGATCGGGGTGAGCGGTAACCCTTGGCGGCGTTACCGTTCACGTGACTTACGAGAACTTTTAGGGAGGCGGGCGCGTAGCGAAGGTTCCACGCGCAGCCTACCAATGGGTTCCGTCCTAAGGCTTGTGAGACGCATAGGTCGTAACAAAAAGGTATGTATTGGTTTCTCGGAGTTTTAGCGACGTTTAATTGCTGGTAAACTCATACTGATGTACTGAGATTGGCCACCCTCAATTATTGTTGGCGTTATTCGGTCATTGAAGTGTCCGAGCGAGGCAGAGGCGTACTAGGCCCATAGATCCTGGCCTAGGCGAACGCTGAGGAAACGACATGATCAATGAGATAATACTGACTTGGGTACATATAATGTCATCGCGACCATAGCTTCGAATAGCAAGATAAGTAATAGTATAGATATAGAAAGAGGCGAAAAGCCCGCGGAGGTATATGCAACCATCTATAACTGTAAGAAGCGAGGCTCCTTATCTACTTGAACTACATGCTAGCAAACACCATCTTTTACTCTTATCTACATGTTCCTTGTCACAATCCTTCAGGCACCTTCGAATAAGGGAACGTTTTGTTATTATCTCCTCACTAGTAATGTCCTCTGCAGCACCTACTAATGGAGTCTATGACAAGGTACTTAAGACTATTTTCTAGCGTCCCATGATGGCCGCCCACATATTCTATTCGAATACTAGAAAATGAAACCAGCGATCCGGAGTAGGTTTGTGCGGGCCCACAAAAGGACAATCAAGGCGGAATCCACCGCGGGAACAAAACAACTCTCTTGCACCCCTCTAGCCAATAGCAGTAAGTCGGAAGGTAGACTATTCAACGTTCTGTAGGGTTTCTAAAAGAAGTGCCTTGTCCCTCATCAGGGAATCCTCAAGAGGCGTGAAGCTAATGCCGAACTTGGCCTGGACGGCAGAGGCAGCCTTGCTGTTTGGGGTAAAGTCGCGGGCGTTAGCCAAGAGCTGGAAGACCTGGCCGAAGACAAAGGTGCCCGCAGCCTGCAGCTCCTCGGGCGTGCGCTGGACGGCCTTGACGTGTTTGCCGCTGATTCGGTTGATGATGTTGCTCACCTCGTCGAAGTCGAAGAGCTCGTGGGAGAGGTCGATGGCCTGGCCGCTAAACCGGGCCGGATCTAGTAACGCAGCCGCGGCGTACTTACCGACGTCGCTGGCGTCGGTGAAGGTCATCTTGTTACCCGGCGTCAGAAGGGAGTCGATCTCGCCTGATGTCGAAAGGCGCGGGTAGTTCTCGGCCAGGTGGCTGCTGAAGAAGTCATGGTGGATGACGGCTGGTCGGAGGATAGTCCAGAACTGAAAGCCGCCGCCGCGGACGGCCTCCTCGAGCTCATTCTTGGAGGCGTAGTAGCCGTCGACCATGATGGCCTTGGCGGCATTCGAGGTCCAGAAGGACTTATCGTCTGTGCCGGAGGTAGAGGAGGCGACAATGGTCTCGATCCCCGCCTTCCTGGCGGCCTCGACGATGGCCTTGGCCTGCTGAGTCTCCAGACCTGGGTAGGGGTAGGTGTTCAGGAATACGCCCTTGCAGCCCTGGGCCGCCTTGTAGATGTCGTCCACGTTGGTACTATCGCCCTGGAAGAGGGTGACGCCGTCGAGCTTCAGGACCGCGGGCAGCTCTTTCTTGAGGTCGCGGACCACGGCGTGGACCTTTGCACCTGCTGCGAGCAGATGGGTGATGACCCAACGGCTTTGGCCGCCGGTCGCTTGTGTAATGACGTAAGAAGCCATGTTGGACATTACCTTTGTTGGAAGAGGTGATTTATGGTGTGCTTCTGCAGGGAAGATGGTAGTAGAATATAGGGTAGTCAAAAGTAAGATTTGCGTGTGTGTTCACGTGGTGTGTGGGAGAACTCTTTGGTCTCTAAGGTTGGAACAAAGGCCATTTTATATACCAATTGTGCCCTCGGATAGGTCCTAAGCATGCTAGAATGCTCTTCGATTGATTTCCAATCAATGGCTGCATAGTGCGTAATAAATCATTGTTGCGGTCGCCTCGATTGCCCCCCGCACGCGGCGCATAGTACGTACAGAGGGTCTAGTCTCGAAGAAAGTTGCTTCTGGTGGGTTTAGCAACCGCTATCTCTGGAAAACATGTCAGACGGCCGAGACGGAAAGTTGCTTACTTGTGGGGCTAGGCATGTTTTTCCGGTGTGCGCCACCTCGAAAGGGCTTGGGCGGAGGGGATTATATGGGGGCCGGGAGTTTTTGATCTGACATTGGTTGGGCTTGTCAGCAACCCCATCAATGGCAGCTTTGTCCATACCCTCGGATCCCGGACATTCCCCGAGCCGAACCTCTTGCTTACGTGCAAAATCATCTACGACCAGCTACCTACTCCAAACCGCCGCAACCGTATTTTCGCCGCCAGCAATACACACAGGATCCAATATTGCGCGCTAAACATGAAGGCCCGCAAAGGTTGCTGGACCTGTGCAGGTGAGTTATTGTCGCCCACGATCGCAAAAGTCCTAACCTCGGAGCTTGTCCTAACTCGGCCTGCATCATTCAGCCCGCAAGCTCCAATGCGACGGGGGACAGCCCACCTGTAAGAGGTGCGCTCGCGCTCAGCGGGACTGTCAGGGCTATGAGCTGCGCCTGTCTTGGCCTAGGGATAACGACAAGAGGCGCGCCATCGTGGGCACTGATGCACCAGCACCGTCAATCAAGTACTCAGACCCAGAAGGGCCTGTGAACCGCTTTTTCATCAACACCACCTGGCAGGATGTCGAGCACTATAATCACTTCGCCCTCCGCATGGAACCTCCCCAGTGCATTCCTTCTCCTCCAGGCCGGTGGTTGCAACCCCGACCCCAAACCAACCACTGGAAGCTGATTCGTCACTGTAAGTTAGCGAAGACGTCGTTGTACTTTACCGTGTAACACGGTACGAATAATCGTTGCAATAGTCTATGATTCGGCCTATCTCGCGATGGTATCCTTCGATGTGACGACTCCAGAGATCCGGGACTCGCTGTTGAGCTTGGCCCTGGTGCAACAAACAATCCCTGGGCAAGCTCTACTGTCTGCGTTGCTTGCTTTTACCTCGCTCCATCGTAATGGGCTCCAGAATCAGGCGGTGCAGCTCAAGATATTGGCAATCCAACATTTGTCTGCATCGGTCAAAGACGGGCCACTTATGTCGGTGAAAGCTGCCGCCCAGCACGTGGCTGCATCCATGTTCCTGGCGAGTTTCGAGGTGAGTTCAGTGCTGAGAGTTTCCTTCCTCAATCAGTATTAACATTAGGATATACCTCTAACCGCTGGCTTACAAAATCAGATCCTGTTGCCATCGGAAAGCTCTGGGGAGTGGTTGTGGCACGTCTGGGGCGCCATGGACATGGTCAAAGCAACCCAACTTAGCAACCAATCGAGTCAAAGCGAATTCGGCTATCTGCTTGATTGTGTTTACTACCATGAGGTTCTCTCCCGCTTTGCAGTGCGTCATTGGCGCCACAACTCGCTGGTGCCGGAGATTTCAGATCCAAAGAAATCCAAAGTTTTGAATCGAAAGTATCCGCCTCTGACGAGATATAGGCCGGTATGTTGGCTTTCACCTTCTGGTACGACATAAAACATTATAGTTGCGCATGAAGGATTCTGCTGATTCTACTCTTTGTAGTCGCCACCATGCCCAAATCCCACATTTGCCATATTGAGCCTGCTGTCCGAGATATGCGGCACATTGCTAGATCCAATGGACTCCGAAAGTCATGAACCGGATTATCTAGACCATCTGGGCACTCTCGAGAGGCAATTGAAAGAAATCACCCCGGCCTCGACACCCTCGACCACGTCGAAAGCCGACATCGGCGTGGAGCTGTTCCAGATGGCAACGCGGGTATACCTCATTCGGGCCACGCAGAGCCCCTGGGAGTCGACCACGAGCCGCGTGGACGCCATCGGGCACTCCGCCCTGACGGGTACCGCGGTCACGTGCAATAGCTGCGAGCATTTGTTCCCCTTGTTCATCCTGTCCTGCGAGGCACGGCGGGACGAGGACCGAGCTACCATCCTAGGTTTGATAGACCGGACCGAGCAGAACTCACTTCGCAGGCTCAGCCAAAGCATCAGCTGGATCAAGAACGCGATCCGATCGGTCTGGGCGCAGCAGGATCTACACACCGATGGCGAGCTGTTGATGAACTATGTTGGCGTCGTGAGCACGGTCATCAGCGCGAGCAATACTATTCCATCTTTTGTTTAGCTGTTAATGTATGCACGGTCAATTCCGAGTATTCTACTCCGCTGTTAGCAAGGCACAGAGTTTGATCATTTCTTTCCTTTTAATTGTAAATATATCTCGCGTATTGCGCATGTTGGGCACAAACTCAAATTTCGATTCAGCAAGGAGACTTTGTATCTGAATCCTGTACCGTTAGAGGCGATATCAGAATTACATGAGAACTCTGCGAAGGTCTGGAGATAGAAAAGAGGCTCAGCATCTACTTAATTCGCACCCCTCAAGATAAACACTACTGCAAAAAGTTATCAAGTGTCAAGACCCACTGGCTGCCGGCGACTCCTACGAACTCTGCCTAACGGATGAGACAGCGATCGAAGTACTGGAAAATCGACAGCAAGGGGGTGATTCCATGGTCGCTGTACAAAAACCTGCGGCACAAGAACCCTGCGACATACGGCGCTTACCTTCGCCTTTCCAAGGCGACAGTGGTAGGCACGAGCCCAGAACGCTTCCTCAAGTAGGACCGGGAAGGGAACTTTCAGTCCCAACCAATTAAGGACACAGTGAAGAAGTTGCCCACAATGACGCAAGAAGTAGCACACAACACTCTCAACTCACACAAAGAGGGAGCAGAGAACCTAATAACCGTCGACCTCATACGCCACGATCTGGGCAGTATGATTAGCGCCGAGTGTCTCGGTGTACCCAAGTTGAATACCGTTGAAGAGTACAAGCACGTGTACCAGCTCGTGTCAGCCATCGAAGATCAACTGCTACGCCCGATCGAGACGAAGGACCAACAAGCCTGGGTGTCTTGAAATCCTCGCCACCACCAGGGTCCATGACAGGCGCCCCAAAGAGGCGCTTCTGCGAGATCCTGAGAGATATCGAGAAACGTCCCCGCGGGGTCTACTCTGGCGTCCTAGGCTACCTGGATGTTGGCGGTGCAGGAGATTTCTCGGTCGTGATCCGCACCGTGATCCGCGATGCAAGTACCGCCGACGCGTCTACGCGAATAACCCGCACGCTCGACAACAGTGGCGAGTCTACTCCGAATTCCAATCGTAAATATGCTGCATCGAACGCAAGCTCGTGATGCTCGAGCCCCTCCACTTCTGTGCGAGAGGGCGACTTCGCCTCGCGCGCGAAGCTACGGAGACGTGGCGCATTGGGGCTGGCGGCGCGGTCACTAGGTTTCAGAGTACGGGCGAGAGACAGTTTCTCAATATGGAGACGAAGGTCATGATTGCTTTGATGACGTCCAGTCGAAGTGAATAAAGAACGTCATCTGGGACGAGGTGTTGCACGTGAAAGTCAAAAGTCCGAAGTGCTATCTCGCAACAGCATTCGCATTCACCATGCTATAGTACAACAGTGCTGTATTCCCACTTGCAGATCAGCACTTTCTATTGTGCCGTTAAGTAGTATAGATGTGAAGCCGAAGAGAGGCCGCAACGCCCTGCGGCATATTTTGTGAGGTTTATCTCAGGTGGAAGCCAGCCGAGATGGCGAGATGTGGTACGAAGACATCCAAGTCATAGGAGTCATTTCCGTTGATCTTCGAACCTAGCCGGAAATGCGCAGCCCATAGCAAGAAGAGAATACACCACAAACTTCCAACTAGCAACGCTGTACGCCAAGTCGATGGCATTATTACCATCGAATGCACCCCGCTTGTTGTGCTATCCTCATATAGTGGCTCTTATTGGTTAAGTCCGTAACGTAGGCCAAATCAACGTTCCCCATGGTCTGATCAGCTTTGTAATGCTTATCTCGTACGGCTCACGCAACATCGTCTAGAAGCACACCTTTAGTCATGCATGCGCTCAAACCTAACTCGGTTTGATCGACACTCTTACAAGGAACGTCTAGTCGGGTCGTACTGCGATTAGGTCCGTCATTGCGTACGTGCCGACAAGATGCCGACAATGCCGCTCGCATGCCGAAGCCATGTACTGCATGTCGGCAACCGTACCCAAGCTTTGACACGCAACGACTGACAAGCGCCTCATGATAGCAAGTATTCTCCGCTTTTGGGTTCCACAGAAAATCTATCGAAGCATGTATCATGCCACCTTAGCGGCAACCGGAAGCAAGGGGAGGCTTCGGCGCTGAGATGATGTGTTGCTTCACCGAGCGGCAACAGCAGTGCCTTGAGCTGTAGGACGACGAATACGTATATAAACTCCTCCAATCCACCTTGAAGATAACATCGTCTCTACCACGACAGATAGTCATTCACAACTTCATACCTTACACCGTTCCCTTCAAGTGACCAGCATCGCAATCTCCTCAACACTCCTAGCTACTACAATGGTTCTCACTAAGTACAAAGCCGCAGCCGTATGCCCCCTCCCATATCCATCTCACCACAATGCCCTCTGAGAATGTACACAGGTCACTTCGGAGCCTGCTTGGTTCGATCTTGAAAGCGGCGTCCGCAAGACCATTGACTTCATCAACGAAGCCGGCGCCGCTGGCGCCAAACTCGTCGCCTTCCCCGAAGTCTGGATCCCAGGGTATCCGTACTGGATGTGGAAGGTTAACTATCAGCAATCGCTGCCGATGCTGAAGAAGTACCGCGAGAATTCCATGGCCGTGGATTCGGAGGAATTTAGGCGCATAAGGAGGGCTGCGAGGGATAATCAGGTGTAAGTTGTAAAGCCACACGGCCAGGCCACTTGGTCGTGTATGTGGGATGATAGGCAGGGCTGATACAAAGTAGCTACGTCTCTCTCGGCTTCTCTGAAATTGACCATGCGACTCTTTACCTCGCTCAAGCCCTTATCGACCCTAAGGGCGACGTGATTAACCACCGCCGTAAGATCAAGCCTACGCACGTTGAGAAGCTTGTCTACGGTGATGGCGCGGGCGACACGTTCCTCTCCGTTGTGCCCACCGAACTCGGTCGCCTCGGTATGTAACAGGTTTATCCTACCCTTCTCGTATTTCTGATCTCTCCACGAAACAAGCCCATCGGTAACTCATATCCACTCTTCCAGGACAACTCAATTGCTGGGAGAACATGAACCCCTTCCTCAAGGCCCTCAACGTCTCGGCCGGCGAGCAGATCCACATTGCCGCCTGGCCCGTCTACCCCGGCAAAGAGACACTGCAGTATCCAGACCCAGCGACCAACGTCGCGGACCCAGCGAGTGATCTCGTTACGCCAGCTTACGCGATTGAAACGGGGACGTGGACGCTAGCGCCGTTCCAGCGACTGAGCAAGGAGGGCCTGAAGAAGAACACCCCCGAGGGCGTAGAGCCGGAGACAGATCCCTCCACCTACAACGGACACGCGCGCATCTACAAGCCGGATGGAACGCTGGTGGCGAAGCCGGACAAAAACTTCGATGGGCTGTTATTCGTCGATGTGCGTGATTCGCGTCCCCGCTGAGCCTGTGAGCTGCTAACGATTGCTTGCAGATCGATCTCAACGAGGCACATTTGACAAAGGCGCTCGCCGACTTCAGCGGCCACTACATGCGTCCTGATTTGATTCGCCTTCTTGTGGATACGCGGCGCAAGGAGCTGATCACGGAGGCGGATCCAAATGGCGGCATTGCGGCGTACTCGACGCGCGAGCGTCTCGGGCTCAACGCGCCTCTTGAGGACGCGAAGAAGCGGGGGCCGGTGGGCGTTGCGGGCTCGATCGATAGCTTGGACAAGAACGAGCTTTAAGTGCTTTGTTCTTAGATCTGGAATCTGGTTTGTCGTCTCCACTTTTATTGAAGTTGATTTCCAAAGGTTGTACATCATATGATCTTGGGCATTGGTACTCGGATGACTCGTAGCTGAACAAGATCGTGCACTTCTGATGGCCGCTCTATATCATCTCTAAATCAATGTTGTTAGCATTTATCTAAGAAGAGTTGTGCGATCTACGAATAACGCATGCCAATATGGCGGACTGAGGTCGTGATAACATGACACAAGTCTACCCAAGCTCGTTCATGCGTAAGGGTTGGAGCGCCGATACGGGAACTACTTGTTGGAACTAGATCATATCCGTCCGTTTAGCGGACGAATGCACGAATATTGAATGGTATTAGCAAATCTGCACCACGCTGTATTACGAAGTAAAGCGTTGGTCATGATCGCTGTTGTTTGCGTCAGCTGCTCTTTGTTCAACCTTCATTGCCTTTTTCTTAAAGCCGCCGAGGAATATCTCGACTGCCGTTGGTGACTAAATCCTGAGCTGCAGAATATCATTTGATTAGTGCGTTAAATATCACGTTTTTAGCCTCTAAGGGCGATGAAAAGAATGTAGTGGCGGGGGAATTCGAATGCGAGCGCCAAGGCTAACAGCTGAATCCCAATAGAGCCCCGCAGACATGCTCAAGGACGAACAATTCCGGGTCGAGTTCAGTGCTAGTGAAACACTGCGCGATCTTAAGATCATTCTTGGACCAACACAACATTCCGTACTACGCTAATGTTTGAGATTCTCCGACGCAAGATTGTACGGGGACGACGCTGAACTAGTATATATAGCCATGCCGATATTTTCGTCTGGGTTGACCTTCGCCGCTATTTATATGAAGAACCGGTACAAGGTGCAGCACCAATTGACACAGAATCAATTGACACAGAACCAGTGTCTTCCATGGTTGATATATATCGAGAACGCGAAACGAAGCTCTTCAAGCGCTATCTCGCGTCAGGCATCGGTGTTAGTCTTGGAAGCAGTTTCGCTACTGAAGAGCTGGGTTAGATTCGTGTTAGCTTCACCGTCAAAGTGCAGGCTCTGTATGTGGGGCTTCAGAGATTGATTCAATGCTTTGAATTCATCAAAATCGATGGCTGGGAAAATTGATGAGGACGGCCGAGCTGCGGGTTTTGCTGATCATCGCAACGGACAACGATAGAAGCCTTCCTGCTATATTGACGGAAATTTAACCATTAGTAACTTAGAGCCGAAGTGAATTCATCGCTTTATGTGTTCCGCTTATCGTGTACTTACACTAGGATGAACAGAATCAGAGAGACCTCGAGGAGCACCTATCTGTCAGAGACCATCTAGCAAGACGGGTCTTCGACATTCTTCTTCTGCACCTGAAAATCCTCGATATCTATGATCTCCCTCATCATGCTGCCTCTATACTCGGGCCAGAATGCCACGCCCAGACCATCGCTGTACATGGCAGCTAGTTCCCAGAACTACATGTTCCCATCTTCCAGATTCGACAGCGTCGAGTCTAGGCCTTCGTCGATCAAAATATTTGCATAGAGATACGCTGGCTCCTCTACTGCAAGTGACGACGGAGGTGTGCGAGCGGGATGACCTGATTTTCGCTTGCGCCAGTGAGAAGATTATTCAGCGCGTGATTATCAAGGAAGACAAACGTGGAAGGAGGATCGGAGACACTACGGTACTTTGGGGTATCGAAGAATTCGAAGAGAGGATCCAAGGGCGTATTAGAGTTTTTGGAGGGCTCTTGACTGGTCTCTCCCTCCCGCTCGCTGCTGACCTCTCGAGTAACAAGATTGAGCTCTTGAAAATGTGCAGAATCCCCATTCCCGACTCTCCCGTCTACGATAATTTCACGCAGTCTATGAAGCTCCTCAGAGGTGACTGGGCATAGAATATAGACCACAAATCGGGGAAATATTGGCGCGGTTACGCGGATGGTGACCCCAGGTTTTGCGATGAAATTGCTGCGATAGCGCATGGCTGGACTATTCCAACCAGTCACGGGCGCAGGAACAGTGCCGTAGAACAAAGGGTAATTTACTACAACATCGTTGACGCCACTCAGATACTGTGGGTGCCAACTCAGAGGCCAAAGTTCCTTGATTTGTTGTGCTTCCACAGCGTGTAGGTAGATATGCTTGTAGCTCATCCACTCTAGTCTGCAGTCACGCCCCTCGACGTCGAGGTCCTCGGGCGTAGACTCGCAGGCCACCACAATGACGGGCGCACGATTTGGTCCCGATATGTGCATGGCGTCGATGAACATGACAAACGTCTGACCACAGGGGACGACAAGATCCGGCTTTACACACTGAAACATATTGTACGTCTCAGCTTGGGAGGCAGGGGTTTCGTGCGGCCAGTTGTAGATGGTGATGTCGTTGGTGGTATCTCCCATGTCCTGCTTAATTCTGGACATCTCTTCGTCCCTTAATTTGATTAAAGACAAAAGTGTGATGTTCTCCTCTTGAAGCTTCATATCACTTGGGATATGTGATGGAAGAATATACCGGATATCGTCCCGGATTGCTGGCTCTGGGCTTCTCATTGGAACGGGAATCCTGGTCCACGGACGCCCATCGAATACTTCTGCAAGCGTGTATTTGGAAAGGCGCTCTCTTAGAAGAACATCAATTGCTTCGTTACGATCCGCACGCCCAATCTCCGGCTCTTTCTCGTTGACGCAGTGTAATAACAACAAGCTCTCGTCTTCGACACTTTGCGCGTCAATACCAAGAACATGACCTTCACCCATCTCGAATCCGCGGGCCGTGTCAAAAACATCCGCTATGGATGGGGTATAGTTGCGCAACCATGGTAGACTGAAAACCCTTTTACGTGCCGTTTCTAGATTCTGGTCGATAAGTCGGTCCACGACTTCGTTGAGCGCCGACTCAGTGCTTTTCCTCTGCTCTTCATCGGCTTGAACAAACCAGAAAAGGAGGATCGTGGTAGAGTAATGAGAATCCACTATCTTCGTCGTCCGGAATCTGGGCATTGTGGAATTCCTAACCAATATGCTAGCATTTACAAGCAAGCTCTAGATGTAGCGCACAAAGCACTGATGCATAGACATTGAAGTGCTGCACCTACCCTTGGTCACATTGTCCACGTGTCCTTTGTCATCAACCCCTCAAGACTAGTCCTAATTTAGGATATGCCAAGCATATTCGGATACCTGTCCATGCGATCCTCACGCTCATTTCTACACTACGTTTCTTTCGAACGCCTGTGCTATGACTGCCACGATCTATACGCGTATCGCATATGCTCCTTTACAAATAGATTAATTACTTATCTTCATTGGTAGCGGCGCGTCGTGTCCCAATGGCTTACCTGTCTGCATTGCACCGCAGGTGATACAGCGGCATACATCAGAAGTGGAAGATGCTAACATTTTTCCTTTACAGAACAAAAATTTCAATGTTAACCCTGGTGAGAGCTCGGAAGCTGTGGATACGGATATTCCTACACTGATCGCCGGAAGGTTTAATGGGGTCTAAGGTTATCTGGCTACATCTGTATATGATCGCAGTTTGCGATTCTTTCCTTTCTAATGCGCAGCACATTATACATTACTACAAGTCAAGATGTATCTAGCACAGCGCATGTATTGGTATCATGTGCGATAACGAGATAGGTTTCGTCGTGAATGCCTAGCTACCTAAGCGGGCTGAAGGTATGGTGTTGGTCGCACTGGAGCTTCATATTGTAGGGCAGGTGTCGCGACGTTCAGTCAGTCTATGTAGCGTAGAATTATATTTTAATGAAGGCAAGCAAATTACTACGTAGTTTATCTTGGCAAGACACAAGCGCCAAGGCTAATACCAAATACTGTATCTAATAGATCCCCGCAATGGTGGGGTACCATCCCTGCCCTCGCTTGTTGTTGTTGCCTAAACGAAAAATAGATAGATATACCACAGCTCTTCTCTTAACGCGCGCTTTTCAACTATTCCCATAACAACCGACTTCTCACTCACACAACACAATGTTCCTCCTCCTCTCCCTCCCTAACGAACTAGTCGACGCAATCATTTCCACCATCACCGACCGCCCCACCCTTCTCGCCATCGCCCAAACCTGCCAGAAACTGCAACCCCTCGCCGAAGCCCAGCTTTTCAAATCCATATCCGTCCGCAACGGGCCGTCCATCTCGTGGCTGACCCGCGTGCTGGAGCAGCCCCCATGGCGCGTGCGTGCGGTCGAGCATTTAGAGGTCACACCGTCGATACATTCATGGAGGGGGGTTGAGATGATGCCGGGGTTGGTGGGGAGGTTGGGCAGGTTGAAGAGTTTGAAGGTGGAGGCGCCAATGATCAATACTGGGAAGAGGCCGGGGTGGTGGGCGGATGGGGTTATGGTGGGGTTTATGGACATACTTGCCAGGGACGGGGTGCAGGGGGTTTGGAGGGAGGGGGCGTTGGGGTATTTGACGAGTTGTAAGTTGGCTGTTACATCCACAGCGGGTGCAGAGTGAGCTCGGATAACTTTACCAAAGACGTTACCCCATGGTAAAGGTATCCGAGTATACCCTGCACCCACTGTAAGTTTGCCGCCGGTCCCACGCTGATTATTGAATTCCAACGCAGTCACACTCCACTCTCACGGCACCAACAACCGGTACTACAACATCAAAGAAGTTCTGCCCGTGTTTCTATCACCGACGCTCAGACATCTGCATCTATCCTGTGTTGATATATCCTGCGTTACCGAAACCTTCGCGGCATTCGGCTCTGAATCTCCACGCACTCCTCTGGAAACCTTGATTCTTCAGAGGTGCAGGGTAGAATCCTCAGATCTAAGCGAGTTCCAGGCCATTCTTTCGCGTCCACGAGCTCTTCGCTCGTTTACCGCGCTTCTCGATGTTGATTTCCGCCAATTCGGGATGCAACTCGATCAACAACGAGTTCATGCACCTGACTTCCTTGTCGGCATCCAACAACACAACGAATCTCTTGAATACTTGCGCTATATGCACCGACCAGTCAATATGCCAGCTCGTGGCTCGCCCGAGCATCTGAACACCAATGTATCCTCTGCGTTATCTACACTTCGCCGGTCCTCACCCGGCCTATCCACCTTCACTCGTCTCCACACTCTTTACGTCGACTACCGCTCCAATCTCGCCGAGCTCCTCCTCGACAAAGCGCTCGCGCCACCCAATCTGCACACCCTGGGTCTTACCGGCCTGAGGTACGACTACGAACGATCGTGGCGCCACCTACCCACCTACGTCGCCGCGATTGCATCCGCAACACCCTTCTCGCACCTCCGGCTCCACACCAGGCCCGACGGCCTCGACATCGCCAACGTCTCTGAGATGTTTTCACGGACCATAGCCACAGATAGTGATACACCGCCGCATCGAGACGCCCTCCACATGCTCGCCAATGCCCTTGAGCACAAGTCTAGTATCAAACTAGTGTGTTCGCATCAGCCACGGCATCTCGCTGGTTTCCACCCTCCGTTTCTGTACGGCGAGGAGATGCCGCATGAAGCCATCATCTTCAATAGTGAGAAGCTGTGTACTGAGGACGGGGGTGTGGATGAGCGGTTTGAGGTCCAGGTGTATGCGACAGAAGAGGGGGAGGGGGAGGTGGCGGGGTGGATGGGACCGGTTTCTGGGCTAGGGAATTCGTTTTGGACTGAGTGAGGGGGGCGAAGGCGGATAGATGGTGGGTCTCGCGGGTGATATACATGCCGGTAATGGAGTATAGGGCTTGATCATAGATGTGTGTAGAAGGGTGAGCATCCTAGGGGTGACTATCATGTCTGACTGACGAAGGGCTTGGGTTGCATCTAGTCTTCGCTTTACAGATACCTCATGCGGCTTTACTAAGCTACTCTAGATGCAAGTTCTCTATGTCGGCTTACTTGCACGTGCTAATAGGCAACCTGACTCAGTAGCGTACCCCGCACTTAATGTTAGTTAATCCTGTGAATGCTTAGTCATGCGCACATTAAAACTCCAGCAGGCCCATGCCTGCTGCTGAGCCTGCTCAGCTTTGACTGGTCATATTAGATGGTAAGTACATCTCTCAGAAGTCTATTGTCGTGAACTAAAATTGCCCTAGGAAGCGTTGAATCCAATTGCCTGCGAACACTGTCGAGCAAAAAAATGCAAATGCGACCGTAGACTGTTAGTTGTGCTACCTCCTGGTGAAAATACTGTTCTTAATTCATCGCCAGCCCTTCATGCTCTCAATGCCAGGCATCGACGGTGGCCTGTCGCTATGCCGAAGGCGGCAAAAGAGGCATTCCAGCAGTTTACATGTCGAGCCTTGAGAAACGACTTCAAGAAACAGAACTTATGCTCTACGGAGCACTAGTGGCTTTGGAAGAGAACGGGATGCTTGCTTGTGTGACGGTACCGCCGCCTGCTTCGCATCAGCTTTCCAAAGTTGATAAGCAGGATGAGTGGAACAGATTACCGTTAAGATCGACGCAACAGCTCGACGTCTGGTATCGCGAGAAACAGAGGACAGGCCATCGCTGCAAGACTCGGGAAGAGCATCTATCAAGTTCTGATGACGGACGTGGAACGAAGGTCAGTGGTAATGTCCTTTGTGCGGCGGGGACAGTTCCAATACACCTCGAAAAATCGCCTGCTGCCTTGCCGCGACAGCGGCAATTGAATTCCGGAATCACAACACAGCAGCTCAGCAGAACTGCTGTGCCTGATACTTCGAATAACGCTACTAGCGAAACGTCCACATTGTGGCGAAATTACTTCTAAGTGTAGACTACTCGAATCACAGCGGAGTAATCTGTTGATAGAGGGTGAGATACGACGTAGTAACTCTTTTAAAACAATCGTTCCACCCTACCGAGTCTATTCAGGAATTATAGCTGTAATTTCTAAAATGCCCTAATTGAGCCTCGGACCCCAGTCACGTGCGGCGCGGGGTTCTTGCTGAATCGAACTCGTGCTCGCGTCAACACATCCCAACATTGCAGCAGGCTTTATGGATCCAGGAAATTATACCTCGTCGCAACAATCCCCTGATGAAGAGTCGGCGTCAAAGCGGAGGAGAACGTCTACTCTTACCGCGCATCCACATCGCGAGGTGGGACTGATGCGGAACCTTCCTGGCGATAAATTCTCGGGTTTCGTCGGAAGCGCAAGCGGTATTTACTTCATACGCTCTGTCTATGGGGCAATTCGGCATTCAAATACATCCGACGAAACCCACATTGAAACACCAGAGAGAGACGTTGTTCCAGGTGAAGACGATTACCTACCTCCAGCTGCATCTGAATCCTCGAGGCAGATATGGAGAGACGAAGAAATTACAACCACACACACACCAAGAATCGAATTTCAGAACCTCGTCGAATGGAGTGCAAGTTATTTCGCCAACTGGCATCCTGCGTATCCTTTCCTCCATGCGCCAGCTGTCCTAGAGATTTTCGACAGGGTACCGAAAGATGGAACATTATCAGAGGACACATCCCAGAGTTTTGAAATGATCATTGTTCGATCCATAATGTCAATTTCTCTCGCAGATCGACGACAAGCTTTACCCTCAACAGGATCGCAAATCCCCCGTACCCTCGTGTTTCACTCCTACGACTCAGCAATGGACAGCCTCCAAACAATCCTTTCTCGACCGGCATCTATTCAAGCATTGCAGGCTGCAGTCAGCGTGCAGCTTTTCCTAGTCTCTATGCTTCGTCTCAATGCTGCCTCGCGTTTGGGAGGTCTCATTCTCCGTATGGCTTTGCAATTGGGTCTTCATCGATGTCCAAACCGATTCCCTTCCTTTTCACCTTCAGAGAAAGAACTGAGGCAGCGACTCTTTTGGTCGATATATTGCATTGATCGCTCGATATGTCATTCTATGGGTCTTCCACTTAGTCTGCGCGATGATGACATCGACGTATGCTATCCTAGTGAGGAGCGTCATCAACCGCCCTCTGTACCACCAGGTTTGTTTTACAAAGAACTTTAGCCACTAATTCTAATTCGATGCAGATCCTAGGCTTCGTCTCGTGGAGTTTCTAGCGCGACATTCCGAGATACGCGGACAAATCATGGAGTTGAGGAACAAGTCAATCCAACACAGTCGAAAAAAAAACAGATCAAGCGGTAGCAATAACGGCCAAATTAGCGCAATGGTGGAACGATATCGAGGATTTCACCGACTCCGAGTCCCCAATCTTTAGCACATATCATCAAACTGTACTCACTATTCTCCATCACGAGTCTATCATTTCCTTAAACAGACCTGTGTTAGCATTCTCCACTACAGGCTCCGCATACGATGTTTCATTACAGCACTGCCTCGGATCTTCGAGATCTATTATCTCGACCCTACATAGAGCGATATCGCATGCACTTGGTAGTGGTGATCCACATGCGGCACTACTACTGCTTTGGCCTTCTTTCACTTGGGCGGTGTGGATGAGCACGTTCATCTTGTTTCATGCTGCTAACAAGAAACATGTATCTCAGAGCACGGTTTCAAGGTAGCTACAGCAATCCACTCCTTTCAATCGCGCTCAGCTTACTGACCTTTCGGTAGGCTTGCTGAGAGAAGCTTAACGATTCTACGTCATGTGTCAAAACGAGGAAATGTTTGGCCGGACGCTTGCGCGAGAGCCATTCAACATCTACAGCTGCATCAGCAACACATACCCGCTAGTTTGCAGAGTGAAGATATCCCTACACAAAGCCGACCTCTCTCAGCATCGATCGAATCACTACCTACACACCAGCGAGACCAATCAGCAGCTCGGCCAACGCTCGCTTCTTCCTCTTTCACGGACACCACCACTATTCAAGAACAACCTTTACGTCACGCATCTGGTCGGGATATCGGTTCAAAAAACGGTCAAACAGCGGGATCGATGCCGCACCCTTGTCATGACGAGGGTTTAGGAAGCTACTGGACTGCAAACTCCCAGCGCCAGTCACAAAACAGCAATATACCGGGTGTCATCGATGTCAGCTTTACAAATTCCGAAGGCATAAGCAATGACTTTGACGCTTCAGGCACTGACAGCGGACTTCTGCAGTGGAACGAATTCATCCAGAGCAATCACCACATAAACGGAATCATGCCTCTTCATACGGATGTTAATGCTGATCCATTCGCCGGATTTGATATACCATTCTGGCTTGGTCAAGACGAGTACTCGGGGATGGTCAACGAATGGAACTGATAAGATACGCTATCGCGTATGCTATGTACAAGAATTGCAATGTAAGAACTAGGTCCATTTGCACCTTGTTGACATCATATTGTTTCTCGAATAAATCCAGACGCGGACGCTATCTTTTCTCCCACGGACAGACCCGTTGCCGCGTTATAAACACGTTTTGTTCATGAAGCAAGCAATGTAAATTCCCAAGAAAATCTTACACTTAAATAGAACTGGGAATTCATCATCTTCTCTAATTTCAGTATGCGTACAGTACGTTCTCATCCGGTTTCTCTATCTTCAACGTTGCGTTGGCTCTTTGCAACCAGAATCTCAAGACCCAAGCGCAAACGATTGTCATGAACGCAAATGCGGCGTTGCTCGACATTGCTATGAGATACTGCGGTCCGTTGCTCTTAGGATACAAATATGCAGTGTAGATATAACTCGCGTTCGCGACGACGTTGACGATTGATAGGGAGACGGCCTTCTTCTCGGGAGTTTGGCCAAGTGTGGCCGATACCCAGCCCAGAATGACCGAATTGACTGCGTATGCTCCGGATGCAAATAGAAAACAGGAGACATATCGTGCGGCGACATTCATCGTGGCGCATGAGATAATGAAACCAATAAGCGCAGCGCCCATGCAGGCGGTAATATGCCATGTTCGCTCATTGAACTTTCCGGACGTTAGACCGATGATGATTCCGAATGCTCCGGAGACCAGGTATGGTGGGCAGGTAAGAACCAGTGTAATCGTTCGACTGAAGCCGAGGCTGCCGACGACTGTAGGGAAGAAATTGTTGAAGCTGCATGCGCTAAGGTGCATATTCTGCATGAGGCAAAGAAGATACAGCCGGGGGTCGCGGATCGCTTGTTTGAATCCAGCTCGAGCACCTTTGGACTGCTCAAGACCGACGGTATCGCGGACAATGCGATCATGAGCCAATTTCCGCTCTTCGAGAGTGAGCCATCGAGTAGTGAGGGGATAGTCGGGAAGCAAGAAGATTCCTATCACCGCAACACCGAATGTTGTAATGCCTTCGATGATGAATAACCACTTCCAGCCCGCGAGGCCGTGTGCTCCATCAAGAGTGGAGAAGACGGCTTCAGCAATCAGACCGGAGAACGAAGTCGCAAAGATGTTTCCAGAGTATAAGATGCTTAGACGTGTCGCGATTTCCTTTCGCGTGTAGAAGAGCGAAAGCATGTATAGAGCCCCAGGATAGTAAGGGGCTTCCACCACTCCGAGAAAGAAGCGAACGATAATGAGATCGGTGTAGTTGCGCGCCAAAGCCGTGCATGCTGAGACAACTGCCCAAGCCATCATACAGATACACATATAGATTGACGGTCGTATCTTTTGAGAGGACATCAACATGTTCGAAGGAATCTGCATGAGAAGGTATCTTCGAAAAGTCAGCCCTGTTTCTTACTCCGCAGTCAGAATGAAGACGAAGAGTTGCATACCCAACAAAGAGGATGCTGATGCAGGTATTATACTGCGAACCAACAAGACCGAGGTCATCTTCCAAGTTGTTCAGGCGGGCTTGGGCGATTGCATTGCGGTCGAGGTAATTCTGTCACACATGTTAGCTTCACTGGTCTATGACACACTGGTTTTGGAGGGGTATTGATTTGTACTTGCCAAAAAGTACATAGCCCAGAGGGCGGACATGATCCTCCGATCAAGTTTTCGAACGAGCTTGAACTCCTCTTCGCTCGTCTTCTTGACAGCGCCAGAGTAGTCACCTTCATTTTCAGATCCAATATTCTTCTCGTCTAAGTGATCTTCTATTGTAACCGAAGTTGGCTTCATGATCCCTCTATCTCCAGCCATGATTCAAAAAAGTTGTGTGGAACAATACGTGTCAATGTGAATAAATTTTTGCGAACAATGCGAACAAGTGTCAAGACTGTACTTGAACAGAGTGGATGTATTTCGAGAAGAGAATACCCAGAGCTTATATGCCGAGTTAGCGGGTGTTCGTACCCCACGGGGAAGTTGCTTGTCAATTCGAGCCGCAATGTCCGAGCCGTACTGTGTCGCACATTCAATGTGCGGTGCACAGTAGCCCATGGAGTTTGTGGTGGCGAAATACCCCGCACATAAAATGTCCGCAGTAGAAGTAGGTTCCCACTACGCCTTAACACTTCCAACCAATGGTGTGAGTAATGTTAGAAGATGACTCTCGCCGTGGATGAAAAGCATACCCGAATCTACCTGGGGTATGCACGGCACACCCAACATCAACCTAGGCAAATGTTATTCAGCTCCAGTGATCTACCAAAAACAGTGGTCACCACGCTTCGCCCCTATTACTGCCGTTATCTACTCATCAAATATGCTGCTTGACTTAGTACAGTTGTACTAAAGACACATGCTAGATTTGCGACACAAGTTTTTGGACCCCGTATTCGGAGAAGGCACAGTTGTTAGAGAGGTCACATTTTATCAGTTACTCGTAAGCGAAGTGATTTGCTTTCATCAAAGCCAACATCACGAACCAAAGATAGTGACTACTAAGTGGACGTTTTTCATAACATACATCTGATTAACGTGTTTTACAAACGAGCTGCGAATACAAACGAGCTGCGAGCCCCACCAACTTTCTACACCTTGCACGCGTAATCCTCAACCACATCATAATATAATAAAGAGATATTGATATAATAGACTAAGTAGTACCTAAAGTATCTTTTTTGCACATACGTAAGTTATGGCTAGGCTCTCTACACTTTGTGCAGCGCGCTAGAGCCTAGCGGCTAATACCTAATCGTGTACTACTTTAACGCTGTTTACGCTCTATCTACTCGTTAGCCTCTTTTTAAGCGATTAGATCCTCTTCTTCTACTCTTATTAAAGTCTCTTACTTCTATATCCGCTTCTTTTTACGCTGCTTACGCTTTGTTGCTACCTTATTAGCCTTCTTAAGGCTAGCAATCTAATCGCGTATTAGCTTAGCTAAGAGTATTATTACTTCTACCCCCTTCTTAAGCTAGCTAATCGCTTTAATAATTAAAGCTAGTAATAAGCTCTTATACCGCCGCACGCGCTTACGTATTAATATTAATTAAGCCTTAAGCTTATGTACGTTGCTTAGTATTCGAGCCTTCTAGATAGCCTCTATAGTAGGTAGAGAAGTAGGCGTGCGGAGCTATATATCTAGCTTTAAAAGAATAACGTCTAGCTAGAGAGGAATAAGGCCTACGCCTTAAAAGGCTAAGTAGATATTAGCTACTATAAATAAGCATTTATAGGCTGCTTTAAAGGCTAGTAGAAACTTAAGCTTTATAATATAGTTAATATAGTTACGAATTAGACTCTTAATCTTATAGCTATACGCGCGCTTTAATAGCGAGAAGTAGCTAACGTTAAGAGGCTATAGTAGGTAGAATGAATAAGGCGGTATATAGAGCGTATAGATATTATTCTCTTTATAAAGCTTTTAAAACTTAAAGGAGTAGTGGCTTATATAACTATTAAAGATAAGTAGCTAACGCGTCTCTACTACCTTACTATCTATATACTTGATAAAGTGCTTTAGCTACTCTACTCTAATCTTATTAGTTATCTAGCCGTTATCGCTAACCGTGATAGCCTAGTCGCGTAGAATATCTTCTTCGTACTAGGTAGATAGGTAATACTAGCTAGCAAAGATAATAAATAGTAAGATAGCCTAGCTAGTTGTGAGGGGCAGTATATAGGTAGAATCAGCACGAGAGAGATAAACCGGATGCTAGCGTAGGAAGACTAGTTAAGTTAAGAATAGCGGATGGAGTGGTCGAAGGTATAAGAGGTAGACCTCTTATATACTAAGACTAAGATCTAACCGCGCTACGTAACTAAGCTAAAGTGGCTGATAATAACCTAAGCAGGCGCTCTATGAAAGTGGGAGAAGGTTAGAAGGGGTAAGAGAGGTAGAAGGTAGAGAGGTGGAAGGTTTATCTTCTATCTTATCTAATATCCGACCGGTACCCCTAACACGACCCCCCTCTTAAAAAGAGGGAGGTAAGCTCCTACGAACCGTTTGAAAATAAAAGAAAAAGGTCTAAAATTAATCGAGATATACCAATTTGAATGTAAAGAGGAGGAGAGAAGAGAGGGTAGAGGTTCTTAGTTAATTAATTTAACTAAGTTTCTCTATCTTATATTTTAAAGAGTTAGAGTTTATATAAGCGTGCGTATATCTACTTAGTTTACTATATAAATTAATATCTAAACGAGATCTTTCCGATATATATACTACGTAACGCGGTTAGTATACTAAACGTAATTTCTAGAATTCTTAAAGATAGATTAGTTAGTTACTAATTTAGAGTAGTAGCTAAATTAGCGGCGTCTAACCTACCGTATATAATACTCTTTACCATAGGCGTTAGACTAGGATTAGGTATCATCTTTATAAAGGACCTAATCGTCGGGGAGAGCGAACCCTAGAGGTTATAGTTTATTAGAGTACTTCTAGTAGAATAGCTACGTATTATAGTAATCTAGCTAGTTCTACACTAGTTCCTAGGTAAGTATCCCGTCTCTAGTCTATTTTACCTTATATTACTATATTTAGTAATATTTACGTATATTAACTATCTCGTCTATAAACCACTATTCGTCTATAGAGCCGTCGTTAGTAATAATATTTATAGATTATAGAACTAGGGGGTCTTAGTCCGGTAAGGGATTATCTATAATAGGCCTTAGTATATTATAATAAAATATAGAGAAGATCTATTTATTAAGTAGATCTAAGAGTAGGTTTAGTTCGTAGGCCTACCTATTTTAAATAGAGCGGGTAATAGTGTACAGTTCTACCTATTTAACGTTAAGTTTCTTAGAGAGGCGGTTAGTAGACTAGTTCCTAGTACTTATATAAACTTATTAGCCGATTTAATAGTTAGGGCTATTAATTCGCTTTTTATTAGCTTAATTCTTTTAAGCCTACTAGAACTAGCGTAATTATTCTTTAAGGAAGGTAACGAGGTCCTCGTAGGCTTTTAATAGGTCGTTGGCTTATAAGAGTTCGGCGCGTATATATGCGGGGAGTTACTCTATTAGCGAGTTATCTAGATAGATACTACTATAAGAGTAATAGTTAAGATTAGCGAAGAAGGGAGTTAATCCTATAGAGGCGTTGACGGTATTATTAACTTAAAATTCGGCTAGGTAGAGCTATTAGATCTAGTCGTTCTACGCGTAATTATAGTATCGTCTTAGATATATTTCTAGTTTCTAATTCGCGCGTTTAGTTTAGCTATTTGTTTAGAGATAGTAGACTATAGAGAGCTTACGTAATATAGCAAGACGTTATATTAATCGTTACTAGAAGTGGCTAATGAATTAACTACCTTAATTAGAAATAATACTAGTAGGTAAGCTATATAGGCGCTAGACTTCTATAAAGATCTATATAAGTTCCTTAGCGTTAGTACTTTTAGCTAGAAAGTAGTACCGTCGTTTAGTAAGTTAGTCGTAAATTACGATAATATATTAATATATTTTGCCTAGAAACGTAGAAGAGGGCAAAGCTTAGATATAATCGACGCTAAGATTAGACTATTTACCTTAGGGAATAGAGAGAGGTCGGAGGAATCCTCTTTATTCTTTATAGTTAATAGAGGTACGTTTATAATATACGTATACTTAGTAGTATTAAGATATATATACTTATATACTAAGCTAGTAATATTAATTAACTATAAAGTAGAAGATATTATAAGGTCTTTTATAACCTAAGATTTAATAGTTATAGTAAAGGTCGAAGATATAGTATTATATTCGATCGTTATTTAGAATATATAGCCTAGTTTTATTAGTCTAAAGGCGGTAACTAGCTCTATTGCTTATAGTTATATAGTCGCCTAGTAAGAAGCGATAGCTAATATTCTAGAGTTTCTTAGAGACGCGGTTAGCGCCGGAGTTAAGTGTATAGAATATAGTTTAAGTAATTTCGTCTTTAGTATAGGTGTCGTTTAGTATTTATTCTATACTTCGATTATCTTAATAGTATAGTAGGTCTAACTCGTAATTTAGTACGTAGCTATTAAAGTCGCGTACTAGAGTAGAAGTATTAGCTAGTATAGAGTAGTTATAAGGTTCTAACTTATTCTTATCTAGCTAGTCCTATTTAGCTTCTTCTAGGTATTCGATTCTCGTTACGTAGAAGCGGACGGTATTAAGAATATTAGATAATACTATATTATTATTATTATTATTAGTCTATATTAATAGTAGGCGAATTACTATTTATATTGCTAGGGCTATGCCGGGGGAGAGGTTTTTTAGTACGAGTATAATTTATAGGTTACTTAAGATCCTAGAGTTAGTATCGTCTTATAGTATATCTTAATTCCTATAGGTAAGTACGTTAGCTTTAATATTATTCTTTCTAGGTAGGTAGCTAATCTAAAAGTTAAACTATAAGAGAAATAGGCTCTAACGTACTTAACGCCTATTAAGTACTTTTATAAATATAAAGGTCTATAGGTTTTTATAGTTAGTAATTACTTTAACTAGATTCTTAGAGTCTACGCTAATAAGTTCTAGTTTCTATTCTTAGAACGTCTTTACGATAGCTATAAGTTCTATATTATAAATATTATAGTTATACTTAGCTAGAGTATACTTTTTTAAGAAGAAGGTAATAGGTTATAGGTTACCTTTCGTATTATATTATTTTATTACGTCTCTAGAGTAGTAACTAGAGCTATCCGTAAAGATCTAAATTTCCTTAGTATAATTAAAATAGAGGAGTATAATACTCTCTTTAAATACGGCTTTAAGCTATTTAAAGGCCTAGATATACTTATCTTCCGGGATAAATTTATCGTATACTACCTTCTTAACTTTCTTCTTAGCCTTAGTAGTTCGCGTATATACCTTTAACTTATACGTAGTAGTTAGAGAAAGGGTAATTATTAAGTATCTTTTAATAAACTAGTAGTAGAAGCTAGTAAAGCCTAGAAAGAAGAGAATACTTTCTACTATTATTAGCATTTCCTACTCCTTAATAGCTCGGACTTTGTCTAGGTCTATTTTAACGCCTTAGTTAGTAATAATAACGCCTAGAAACTTAACCTTAGTAGTTATAAATATAGATTTATAAATATTAATATAAAATCCTACGTTACGAAGTTAGGTAAGTACTTTATAGACGTAGTCTTTATATTTCTATTCTATATTTAAAAAGATAAGAACGTCGTTAAAGTATATAGTATAGAAGATATCTATAAATTCGCTAAGTACGGTATTAATAGCTTATTAAAAGGTTATAAGGGCGTTATATAGGCTAAAGAGTATAACTTTAAACTAATACGTGCCCTATTAAGTAGAGAAAGTAGTAAGCTACTCGTAATCTAGTTTAATATAGACTCTATAAAAGGCGTGAATAATATTAAACTTAGAGAAGAAGTATACTTTAGATAGTTTAGTAAGCATTTTCTAGAAAAATAGAATAGAGTAGCGATTCTTAATTATTACCTTATTTAGTTTATAGTAGTTAACGTATACTTAAATACTATTACTAGATTTCTAAACAATTATAAGGTTAGATTATATAGAGAAGTTTAACTCTTTAATATATCTTCTACGTAGTAAGTTATCCCGCTATTATAAAGTAGCTTCTAAGTTTACTTCGCTCTATAGCTATAGTTTTTCGTTTAGTAGTTAGGCCTCTTCGCGAATCTAAATTACATAGTTATAGAGTCTATAGGGTAATAGTTTCTCTACTTTATTATAGTTAAAAGTTTTAATTAGTAACTAAAACTTCTTAAGAATAAGTTTAGTAATATCTAGTAAAGATTTCTTAGTTATTTTATAGAAGAATTTATTATAATCTTCTTCTATAGTAATCTTAGCTAGGTAGGCGAAGGCCTATTCTTATACTTAGGTAGAAGAATATTACGGGCAAGGGCCTTTAGGGTAGTATAGCGTAGTAGTAGCACCTTTCTACTAGGCGTATCGTTAAATTACGTTCTAAGAGATAATTTAGATATTAAGGTTTATAGAAGTTTTAATATCTAAATATTAGTTATATATTAGTAGTCCGTTAGGCTTCGACTTTAGTTTAGTTTATTAGAATTTATTAGAGGTTAAAAATCCTTTATAGACTATTTAGAGGATTATTCTATTAGAGTTATAGGTACCTTAGTAGTATAGATTATCGAAAGTAAGAGTCCCGTCTTAATAGAATATCTAGGGTTTATATTAAGCTCGCTAAATAAATTCTAGAATTAGGTCGTATCGACTGCAACTATTAATCACGAAGGCCTCTATTTATTTAAAGTAGCTATTAATATTAAGATAAAACTCTACTCTATATATAATTACTTTAGCTAGGATATTATTATATACTTTAACGTTAATTAGTTTAGTTAGTTAAATAAGTTATAGTCTAGATTATTTAGCGAACTTTATAGAGATAAAGATTTATTAGGCCTCTTTATTAAGAAAGGCGCGTATACTATATAGAGTATTTAATTAGCGTCCTATATCCGCGCAGAATAAAAGTTTATTAGATTATTTAGTTTCCTAATTAAGTAATACGTTTTAGATAATAATATTAGTATTATTATCTTAGTATCTAGTGCGCTATAACTACTAATAGTCGCTTTCTCTCTAGCGGCGTCTTATACTAGAGGGTATCTATTTCCTAAATTATCGTCTCTATAGTTAGAGTAGTTAGCGTTAGTATAGTTATACTATACCTCGTATCTATTATCGTTATAGTCTTTATTAATACTAATAACGCGATTCTTTATAGCTGGCTTATTACTCGTCGATTAGCTCTTATTAGCCGGCGGGGGACGAGTATTTATTACTTTTTAGATAGGAGAGAGGTAATTAACTATAATATAGCCTCGGCCTCTATAGCTATAGTAATTAACTCTTATAGAGGGTATATTGTTACTATTAGCAGCGGGGGTTTAATTATTAGATATAGAAGGTTACGAGCGTTACGATAGAGCGGGTAGTAAATTAGTATTATTAAAAGTAGATATATAAGATAAGTTCTACCCTAAGGCTCGTCTTAGGTTATTTCTAGCAAATCTACCTCTACGTAGTAAGAGGTAGCGAGGGCGTAAGTTATTTTCTATAAAGTTATTTCCTCTTTACGTAGTAGTTTATAGCTATAGACGATCTTAACTAGTAGAGAGATCTAGATATTAGATTTAATAAAGAATAGCGCTATATATTTCTTTAAAGTCTCCTATACTCTATACTTAGGAGATTAGCTATAATTAGTTAGGTCCTTCTTAAATCTATTATAGTATCTTTTACTAGAAGCGAGCTACTTAGTCGTAAGAAGTCTAGCTAGTTTAACGTATCTAATACTTAAATTAAATTTAGTACACTTAAAGTACTTAGGTACTAGTAGGGACGTTAGGGGCGTTATAGCGTAGAAAATAGAAATTAGAGTATTCTATTACTACTATAACGTTAGGCGTAGTATCTCTATAAGTATCGTAGAGTACTTTAAAGAGATTAAAAGTAGTAGAATAAAGATAGGTAAAACCGTCTAACGCTAGAGTTATTATAGCTAGGCTACTAGAGAGTTAGCCTAGCGTAAAGTCACGGCGTCAAGAGTTAAATAGAAGTAATATAGAGTTTATTTTAAAGTAAGTAAGAAGCTCGCGTATCTATACGACGACGGTAAGTGTTAGAAAGCTATTAAAGATAGATATCTTAAAACCTTTAGTATCTATAGTACTATAAGACGTATTAAGCTATTATAGATAGTATTAGATAGTAGATAGTAAGTCTCCTTATACTACCGGGTTAGCCTAAGGGCTAGCTAGTAGAGTAGAGTGTTGCGGTAGCGAAGGTTAGTAGTATTAATCTTTACTATTAAAGCTTAGAGGGGTATTTTAAGTTTAGTTAGTACCTAAAGCGTTATATTAAAGTTATTCTAAAAGTAACGTTAGAGTATTTAGCTTAGCTAGAGACCGTTAGGGTATACGGGCAATATCTTTATCTTTCTTTATAATTTTAGCTTTTAGGTCGCGTATATCGTTAATATAGATTTATATAAACTTCTCTAATTTAGTCTTATTAGTAGTTAGAGTATCTATAAGTTATTTAGAAGTTTAAAGCTTTTAGTTTATTTTAGTAGCTTCCTCTATAGCGAGCTTATAATTATTAATATAGTTCTTAAGCTATTTATTAGCTATACTAAGGTTCTATTAGGTTTAATATAACTCGTTAGTATATACTTAGCTAGTATTCGATAGTTTACTATAGTCGTTAAGGACGTGCTTAAGTATAGTAAGTACGGTAGTAGTAGCGCGTTCTAAATTAGTAGCTTATAACTATAACTAATAATTAGGTATATTACTTAGTAGAATTATAGTCGTTAGTTTAGGTATAAGCTATAATAATAGAGCGAGAGAAAAGAGATTACTAAATTATTTAAAGGCTTTATATAGGTCTGCGTTATAGTACTAAGTAATATCTACTAACTCTAATTTAACGTACGGGTTAGGCTAGAGATTTAATATAGTAGATAGAGCTTTATCTACTATAGAGCGGAAATTATTAATACTTATATTAGAGCGTTAGTTTTTTACGTACGTTCTTAAAGATTAAGGTTTAAGTTTAGGCAAGCTACTTTCTATTAGCCTAGTTAGAGATAATAAACGGAAGAGTACTAAGATACTTATAAAACTAATTAGTTAGGACTAGATATAGAATCGAACTACCTTAATACTATTATTAATACGTAAAGTTCGAGAAGTTAAGCTATAAAGTAGTCGAATATCTAGCGGAATTAGTGCGGCTAGGCTACTAAAGGTTAAGCTTAGTATATCTAACTTCGCGTCTATTATATCTTATTTAAGGTAGTCGATTATATAGTAAGAGGGCTTTAGCTTATCTATTAAGCTTAGGCGGCCCTAAGAGGGAGTATAAGGGTTTAAGGGAGCACGCTTTAGGGTGCCTATCTAAGGTATATTTAGTTTATTCGATATCGTCCCTAGATCTATATAGAATATAGGGCGAGAGGGTAGTTACTACTAGCGATATACTTAATAGGGTCTTTTTTATAGCTCGACGCTAACTAACCGCGCGACAATAGCAGCTAGTTAGAGGTATAGGGCGGCTTAACTCTTTATTAGCCCTACTTCCTCTACCTTATTAATATACTAAAGGGTATACTATAGCCTACCTAGCTAGGCACTTCTACCTATATACTAAAAAAAGAAAAGGGGTGATCCGCTATTATGTAAGGGGCAGTATATAGGTAGAATTAGCACGAGAGAGATAAACTAGATACTAGCGTAGGAAGACTAGTTAAGTTAAGAATAGTAGATAGAGTAGTCGAAGATATAAGGGGCGGGCCCCTTATATACTAAGGCTAAGATCTAACCGCGCTACGTGACTAAGCTAAAGTGGCCGGTAATAACCTAAGCAGGCGCTCTGTGAAAGTGGGAGAAGGTTAGAAGAGATAGAAGAGGTAGAAGGTAGAGAGGTGGAAGGTTTATCTTCTATCTTATCTAATATCCGACCGGTACCCCTGACACTAGTAGCGTTAATTCCTTAAATAATTAACGCCCATTCGCGACTACCTAGCTAAATAGCTTTTAGCTAGCCTCTTCTCTCTAACCCTATTACAACGAGCTGGGTCATAATCTTACCTATTATAAAGCTAGCTTTATTAAAGTTATAGACGTCTTTATTATAGATGCTATACTTAGCCTTCGTCTACTCTATAAGCTCGAACTAGCTCTTAATTAATATAAAATCCTCGCATAGAGCTCTCTACCTATCGTAGGCTTAATTAAATCGCGTCTTAAGACTGTCGGTGCGCTTGACAAAGTTACGCGGCTAGTAGACGCCGACCTGGCCTACGCCGCGCGTAGCTAGTAGGTTATTAGCTATATCACGAACAGCTGCGTACGTAGGCGAAAATCCACGTAGATCTAGGTTAAGGATATATTCAACAATCACCTCCTCTTCTAGCTCTGTGAGCTTCTTTAAATTAGGCTGGTAATCGCGTCGCGCAGGCTTGCCGGCGCGTCGACTCCGTAGTGTTGATTTAGCGACGTTGTACGTTGCTGCAGCACGGCTTACAGCTGGGATTTATAATGTATAAACTGCTATAATAGCAAGCTGGATATCTGCTTCGTTTGAAAGCATTTCGAGAATAGGTGGTTAAAGAATAGAGGTTTGCGCGTGCAGAGGTGCAGAAAGTTGGTGGGGCTCGCAGCTCGTTTGTATTCGCAGCTCGTTTGTAAAACACGTTACGTCTAATATAGCATGAGACTATTTTCTGGAATCGAAACAAGGACCGAAGCAGTAAATGGAGCAGCACTTAGAGTTCTTCCAGCGATTCAATCCGCCGCTCCTTGTCCAAAAGCACCCGAACCTGCCTGCCTCTCTCATTGAAGAAGCCTCCCCTCAGCTTGTCCAAATAAAGTTCATAGCCAGGCATATACCCCTCTATGAAAGCAACAACTTCCTCGTCAGTCATTCCTATGCCCTTTTCTTTGATCAACCTATGTTCCTGCTGCAACCGCCACGTATACACGTTACGTAGGTTATCCGTATCAATATGGATGATGAAATCGAAGTGTTGAGGGCCCATGAATGCGGAGCAGTAGTTCTTCAAGTTCTCGTTGAGCTCAAGAAGATGCTTCAGTGGGTGCTTCGCCAAACTGTTGATGGAGAGAACCAGGGCTTGATTGAGTCTTTGCTCTACCTCGAATGCAGTAAGCGGCTGAAAGCCTACACACCACCCTTCGAAGACGATAACGTCGGGCTGGGAGTTTATCATCGGCCAGTGGGAGGGTGGTGCTCGGTCGCCTCCGCCGTTGAACTTGCTTTTGTCGAAACTTGGAACAGATAGTGGAAACTTTTGGCCTCTTATATCCTTGAAGAACTGTGCCGCCAATTGTTCATCATGCGTACCTGGCTGTCCTCTCGTATGGTATAGCTTGTTGCCAGGATGCCGAACCCGCTGTGCTATTAGGCCATCGTGTGTTTTGTAAAGGTCATCGAGCGAAATGGCCAAGGTATCGAGGCGATGGGATCGGAGCAATTCCACGACACTTGCGGCCCAGGTCGATTTGCCGGATCCCTGGAGGCCGGTTATGCCAAGGAAAACTGGTTGAGAGGATTCTTGGTGGCGAGCAAGTATCTTTGGGAGTAGATTATCGAACACTTGTTGTATGTTTGACTCAAGAGTAGACATGGAGAATAAAACCTGCGGTACTGAGCATTAGACCAAAGTCAGTCGCGGATACCGCTGATATTGTCCGCAATTCAACCTGTTGCCCAGTCTGGGGTCGCACATTCTTGATCCGGCATATTTGCACTAGGGTAGTATTTCATTGGTCCGGACATTCTTGTTCCGCTCACTCGACCCGCTGTGGGTCCATGCGGCCGTTCGGTATCCCCGCAGCGTGGCAAGGTGAGAATGGCCTAGAGACTGATTGTTAGTGGTCATGGGGGGCTGCGACCTTATAATTTCATGTTGCGCATCCCCAAGTTTACTTGTTTCACACTCCAAGCAGCCTCGACGTGTTTCAGTCCTCCAAAAACCTTCCTTTCAATCAACCACGGCTACCACATCTCGACATCTCGTTAACCATGTCGCCAATTGCTGTATCACGGAGCTACTCCATCGCGACTATGGGAGCCGATGGCATTGGTCCTGAAGTGGTTGATGCCGGGGTACAGGTTCTGACCAAACTCGCACACCTGGACGGATCTTTCCAAGTCGAATTCGAAGATTACGATTGGAGTTCGGAAACATACAAGCAAACAGGAAAGTACATTCCAGATGGTGGACTGCATATGTTGAAGAAGCACGATGCTATCTTGTTCGGCGCTGTCGGTGCACCAGGTAACATTCCGCTCGGATCGCTCCTGCTATCATGATCTAATCATTCGATAGATGTCCCCGACCATATCTCCCTTTGGGGCCTTCGTCTAGCGATATGCCAGCCCTTCCAACAATACGCCAACGTTCGACCGACTAAGATATTCCGAGGAACTTCATCACCCCTTCGAAATGCTGAGCATGGCGATCTCGACTGGGTGATTGTTCGCGAAAATTCCGAAGGCGAGTACGCTGGTCAAGGAGGCCGTTCACATCGAGGATTTCCCTGGGAGATTGCTACAGAAGTATCAATCTTCTCCCGTCATGCAGTAGAACGAATCATCCGATTCGCATTCGATACTGCGCAACTGAGGCCAAGGAAGTTCCTCACTGTTGTAACAAAAAGCAACGCTCAAAGGAATGGTATGGTACTGTGGGACGAGGTTGCATTTGAAGTCAGCAAAGATTATCCAGATGTTAAATGGGATAAAATGCTCGTGGACGCTATGACATGCCGTATGGTATTGGATCCCAAGTCCCTGGACACCATAGTAGCTACCAACCTGGTAAATTGGGCTCTCAAGCAACTTTTTTGTGAAAGTACTAATCCGCACACAGCATGCAGACATTCTGTCCGATTTGGCTGCTGCGTTGGCAGGGTCCATCGGTATTGCGCCGACATCAAATCTTGATCCAACCCGCCAGAACCCCTCTATGTTCGAGCCTATTCACGGATCTGCATTCGATATCACAGGCAAAGGCGTTGCCAACCCTGTCGCCACATTTTGGACAGCTTGCGAGATGTTAACGTGGCTAGGGGAAGATGATGCGGCTAAGAAGCTTATGGAGGCGGTGGAGGCGGTGACCGAGAGAGGTACCATGACGAAAGATTTGGGGGGAACTGCGGGTACACAAGAGGTCACAGATGCTGTTTGCGCAGAACTCGAGAAAATCTTCAGAGCTACAACAACCAAGAAAGTGTAATCTCAAATTCGCTCCTATGTCTATGAAAAGTCGGAGCATCGTGTCGGACTCTATTGAATTAGACTAAATTAGAGCTTCTACATGGTAGAAAAACATATTGTCTATTGTATTAGAAATTTGATAGATATTAATATTATCTAGCTTTATATAGGAAAGTAGCAAAGGCGTTCTTCTCTCTCGAGCACGAGGTCGTCTAATCTACTCCGTTACGTGACTTTATTTCTCTTTGCAAAGACGTTTATTTGGTTCCTTTCGACTCTGCGAAGTCGACGACGACCTTGAAACGACACTTATCTACTTATAAGACGTAAGTACAGCTAATTACGTAGATCTAGTGTAGGTAGGCTCACTAATCTCGACGCCGGCCTGCGTACGCGTATTAGATATACTCGCAAGCACGCAGCACCTTGCTATATTACTTCTAATAGGTCTTAGACTAGTAGTGGTTGCGGAAGTCTTCCTATACTTTTTCTAAGTATTCTCTGTCGTGCAAGCGTTTTACTAGCTCTTTTATCTCTTTCCCTTACTTCTCTAGCTCTTTAAAGTCTTCCTATAAATGTTCGTGGAAGGTCATTACTTTACAACCTAAGTAGTATAACACCGCCTATATAAGTAGATCGTGGATATTCTATAGCTGCTTCTGTCTATCTACGTAGAGTAGCCTAAGGTACTTTATATGCCTATACTAATAGCTAGGTTGGCTATAGATAGTAATTTCTATTACATTCATCGACGACTAGTAAGGGGCAGGGGCGCAGACGATGACTATAAGGATACTGAGAAGAAGACGATGATATAGGCGATATGGTTCGAGCTATTCTATATTTAGAGAGCGACGCGGTCAGGAGCTATGGCTTGTAGAGACGTAATAATAGTAGTAGTGATAGAAGAGATATGATAGGAGTTATCGCGGACGTAGACGTTTACTACTACTCTAAGGTAGTAGTACGTCACGTTACTCGTTGCTAGCAGGCCATAGTTGAAGTTGTGGGTTGTTGAGAGTCGCTACTAACCTTGTTTAGCTAGCCGCTAGACTAGGCTTCGGTGCAGCACCATACGTGGAAGGCCTTGGACTGAGGGCTCATTGGGTTTGGTAATTGAGTTATTGCCGTGAGCTTCTAGCTGCACGAGGTACTGGACAAAGAGATTCTGATATAGTAAAGTGATGAAATAGTTAGAATAAAGATGGCGTTTCGGGCGAATCGTATCGCGACACAATTTCGGTTATTCCCATCGAGCTTCTAGCTAGCATGAGTCTAGTCAGCGAAAAAGTAGCCCCGGTGCTACATACGTCACTTACTGTAAACTCAAACGAGATTGCTTCACTATCTTCATCAGCTCCTTCGAGTCCATCACCATCTGTCACTCTTTGTCTTCAGCAACTAACAACAGTACTACCACAGAGGCACAGTCTCTCATCGAACTTAAATATCAATCGACAAGCCGCTTGACGCCACCAGATCTGAATGGGTGCGAAGGAAGCGACAATACTTCAACTTTGGTAATGGAGGACGTCTTCGAGGTTTTGGAACCACATCTATGATTGACAATTTTAGGCAAAGCGTAGAGTCAGTGGGGCAATCTCTTCCCGACTTGGTCAAACATTGACTGCGAGGTTGAAATGTGAAAGCAACAGGGACGTTTCAAAGATCTAATGAAATAAGTCGTTCTCTTATAATATAAGAACTTCCTGTATATAATAGATATGCACTCGGATTTCTCTTGAAGAATTTCATTCCTATATTTATTGGAAGAATCGGTACAATAGATAGTAGGGCTTGTGCGCATTAAAGATGCTATACCCTCATCTCACACACGATGATGGTAATTAAATACGATAGATACTTAATATATGAGTATAACTTCGTGTAAAACTCTACGGTGCTACAAGCTAATCCATCTACCCATCCATTGATCCACAACCTGCTTTGCCTCATCGACAAGGCCCATATCGAGTAGGAGCTGTGCTGTACCACGCACAGCTGAGTCAAGCGCTGAGAAGATCCAAGCGTGAGTGTAGCTCGTGTGCTCACCAACAAAGATGGTATTGAACTCAGTCTTGTAGTATGCTGGCAGGTACAGATCCTGCTGTCCAAGAAATGGGGCAGCCCAGGCACCCGCCTGATGCTCATCAATTTCCCAGCACTGTCGGTCGTATGCGCCGGTAAATTGTTCAGCTGCAATGTCACCGTGTACCTCTACCATCGCCCTCTGAACACGAGCAACGTGGTCTTCAGTGCTAAGAGCGGCAAGCGAGCGAGCTGGAGCACCACTGGCATACGAGGCTAGAATAACACCCGGTCGGGTTGAGTTGATCTCATATGCAGGATAGCATACGGAGCCAATTCCATAGATGTCAACTGCACCGCATCCTCCAATGATTGGAGGACTTAAGTGCTCCCAGAAGCGTGTTTTGTAATGAAGTGCCACCTTGCAAGATTGCTGGTAGTTCATCGTGGTAATGGCGCGAGACAAGAGCGAGGAATATTTGGGCAGTTTCCAGGTCCTGACCTTCGAGAACGGCACTGCGACAACAGCATAGTCGTAATCCTCACTCTCTGGCTCCATTGCGTATTGGTCCTGACGCCAGGTTAGAGTGACCTTGCCAGTCTTGTTATCGTGCGAGACACCGTCGATCCTTCGTCCGAGAGTAAGGCGGTCCTGGACATGGGGATAGAAGGCACGAGGCAGCGACTCCAAGCCTTTGTCAATTGTTCTCCATGTAGTAGCACTGAAGTAGACAGAGTCGTAGATGTCCCACATGGCGCTATTGTCACCTGCACCAGCAATGTAGTCGACCATATCAGAGGTTAGGTTCAGATGGTATCTCAGGTACGCAGCCTCAGAGAAGTCGAACAGGCCCCTCTCTATGGCATCCTTGTGCGCTTGGTAGATATTTTGGGAAGCATTCCTCAGGCGTTCAGGGGACGCGTCCAATAGAGTCTCAATTTCTTCTTCAGCCTTCGTCGCAGCTTCTTCGTCGTAGCCCTCCGGTAAAGTGGCAGCAAAACTCAAACTTGAGTTAGCCTTAATTTGGGCCGCGCTTGGGATTCGACCGTTTGGCAGTCGGTAACCATTTGAGTTGGCTGGGACATTGGGGCTCGATTGGATCCATGGGATGAAGTTGACTGCCAAGGCTGAATCATTGCCGTTCATCTGATTGAGTACCTCCGCAAGCTGGAAGACCATCTTGTGATCATTTATGTCGAGCGTCTCGTTGGTATCGGGGTATTTGACGCTGACAGGGAAACGCATAGGTCCCATCTCTTGGTACTGATACTGGTCTGGAGCCGTTCCAGCAAGATACTTGGTTCGAATTCTACCGCCGATACGCTGGCTACTCTCGGTGATATGCCAGTCCTTGATGCCAACGGAGTCCAAAAGAAGGGAGGTCAGCAGTCCCGCCATACCGCCGCCAACAATCGCAATCTTTTTGCTCTTCTCCACGGCGACGAATGAGGCATTGTTGGCCTTTGATTGCAAGTATGCAACACCATCAAACCAAGGTCCAGTGACGTCGGAAATCTGAGACATGTCTTCTCGCTTGCGGAGGTTCCGTGAGATTGCAATAGGTGCTGAACGACCAATGAGGTCGGATCCGGAGTATGCATGAAGACAGCCGCCGTGGACAGCCTCTGCTGGTACGATCCATACCAGACGCTCAGGACGAGTATCGCGACGAAAGACGGTTGATCCTAGCTCGTGATGGCGCTCGTGACTTCCACTCATGTCGCATGCACCATAGACGATATGGACATCTCCTTCGAAGGAGTCATCGCCGTATCCAATGTGAACATTGTGGACCGAATCGGAAGTCACCTTCCAAGGGCCCTTGAATTGAATAATGTCCAAACGACCGGTAATAGGACCAGCTACTGCGCTACTCGCCAAAGCGACCACAGCTGACGAGGCTGTAAAGAGACCCTTCATCATGGATGCCGTCGCTAACAGTGGCAGGAGGAGAGGAATGAATTAGTAGTGGATGCCAGGCAGGAACAAAGGTGTCCTTATGGCACATATGTATGTTTTCAGGGAGGCCAACTTCCTGTTATCGCACAGCCTTCGGTCAACAGTATTACGACGCAAAGTCCCACGTTCGCGGGCTTTGCCACGCCCTTCGTTCAACACTGCATCCTAATTACAAATGACCTGCACCTCGGCTGACTTGATTATCTTGATCACTGCACGATAAGAGCACAAAACTAGTGGAGGAACAGCAAGAGTCGTTTCAAACCTAGGCAGGGTCGAGGCGAAGGTCGGCGTCGGCAGTACGTGGAGCGACCGTTATCTATCACTCCGGATGGACAAATCGTGCCGTGCCGCATTCGCACTGCAAATTGGCGATCAGTAGAACCATCGTTCTGAGCATGATTGTATACGTCGAAGTCAATGTTGAAATCAATATGCAATACCCATTAAACAGGGTGTCATCCTGTAAGCAATGTTAAATTCAATATGCAATACCCATCGAACAAGGTATCGTCCGGCAAGCAACGCGGAAGCTTGACATTCTCCAGCTCCGTTTCCAGAACAAAAGTCAATGGTCTAAGCCCTAATATCCACCACGTGCAACAATGTGGCCGCACGTCGGTTAACCCTAGTCGCAGCGCCGCTCTTGAGTGGAAGAGTTACCGACCACAGGTCTACCTGGCCCTTTTCTTTTACCCCACGTCATCCATACCAGGAATGTTGACCGTTGTGCCGGGTGCGAAGACCTTTCATGCAGCTAACTGCGCCGTCACCCGAAGCGAGCTGCTTTAGTGCCAGACCAGGCTTAGTCCGACGCTAGTGTGCCATGGCAGCCTGACATATCTCTCGGATTCTCCCGCGAGCTCTATGCCGCGCGGCACCTTATCTGTCCTCTAGTAAGTATTCCTTTATCTCGACTTACGTCGCTGCGGCCTGCTGTTCGCTCTCGGCTTGCATTAGATAAAGAACAGGCGTCTGGGCGCCCAGTCTGTAAGTATGAAATTTCTCGTACAGTGTTGTTCTTTGGCGCTCGTTCTTGACTCATGATCAACCCCTCTAATCGATAACACGATATCGCGGTGTTCTACCTGCCTAATTCGGACGTTGTAGGCATGAGATGCATCTTCACTCCACTAGAATGACCCCGCAGATACACCACTCAAGTCCCGTTTTTGCGAATGAGAGTAACACGACCCAGGTGTGCCGAACCAGTATCATGACCCAATGCCCCGAACCGATCCCAGGGCGGTGGAGGCGCGCCATAGATAACGAAAGGCGTGGTGTAATCCACATCTTCGGCGAACAGTCCGAGACACCGTTGTCCTGGCCGTTGGGTTATCCAAGAGTCGCCCAGAGCTTATCATTTCCAGAATCTGTAGATTTGGTCTTGGATATTCCTGAGCAATATTTGGTCATGTAGAGGACGTAAGAGATAGATGTATTGCTAAGCAATTAGGATCCGGAAGAGCTCTCACAACCAATGCTGTGCAAGCTATAAAAGACCGGATAGCTTCCTTCTGCCGAGGGACAACCTTTGCTTGCACCTCCTCACTACTGTGCTTTGAAATCAAAGCCCCCTTCATCATCATGGTTCAAATGACTTCCATCTTCACAGCATTGCTTTGCGCGACAAGTGTTGCCCTCGCGAAGCCAACGCCGAAGCTAGCAGAGCAACCAGTCGTGACATACCTCGGCACTCAAGGTCCTGTTCTCTGTCAGTAGTTACAATTTACTTGTTCCAGCATACATACTGACCAACTTTAGCCGGCGGAGCATGGACGAGCAAGGCTATAGTTTACACCTCTGGCACAGTCCCATCCTTAAATGGCAGCATCATCTCTGGAGGTATTGAGGATCAAACTGTAAGCTGGCCTCTTCAACCTTCTTTCGCCTTCCGCAACGCACTCTGTTAAGCTCTACACCTACTGTTTTCAGACGTCTAACAACTGTTCAGGCACAAGTGATCAAGAACATCGCTGTCACTCTTAAAGAGGCTGGCACTTCTTGGGACTACGTCATGAAGACTACCATCTTCCTCGCCAACATGAGTGATTATGCGGCCATGAACGAGGTGTATGGATCGATGCTACCGACGCCAAAACCGGCCAGGACTGCAGTTGAGGTCGGAAAATTACCAGGGGACTTCTTAATTGAGATTGAGGCTATCGCTGCGATCCCTGATTCATAGTGTGGTGCCACGAAGCGTCTTGCAATGCCATGACGAACCATTGAAGCGTTATTCGTAGCATATAGTGAAGAGCTATGTAATCAGAATCCCTCCTACACTTGCCTTATAGTGATTTGTGTCTCTTACTTGTGCAATACGCGTCTCTCAGGCCTTGCATAAAATCGGAAGTACAGATTTGAACCCCAAAATATAAATTTGAAGCAGTGATCTAATCTGACAAGCACTTTAAGGAAGACTTTTGTATCTATTTGTGAGCTTCTAAGTATTGGCATCAGGTTCAAGATTTGTTGAAGAGGTGAGGTCGTTATCGCGATCCGCCAAGCTAGCACGCCATCTGCATGCACGTTGTGGCTACCCGCTCGCACGCCCCTGACCCAGAACTTCGGGTTGGAGCACATGACCGCACTGGACCAAACCGGTGGGATTTGGAATGCCAGGTGTATGGTGATAAGGATACAGGGATTCGGCGCTCAACATCCTTCGAGCTCTGGCTCAGTCCTACCTTGGATTGTTGTACTGGGGATCTTGAGCAGGGGAGCTAGGATATTAACCCCAGAGGATGAGGTAGAAGTCAACCAATAGGCAATGTCGTTCGTGCTTGGGGCTATCAAGCCAATCGCGAGCTCTTACAGGAGGCAGTGGATCGCGACCACTGCCAACAACGGATACCTGATTATTCTGTTTGCAAAGAAGGTTGGTACGCATCCTCAATAGCTTAAACTAAGTGCTGTTTATGGGCCCTTCCTGCGTAAGACATACGCTGTTCTCACTGTCCCGTGGTAGGAAGGTGACGTGAAGCGCGAATAAGCATTACGCGTCTTGAGATGAAATTCTCAGTCTTCAAGACATCTAAGATCTCGGCATCGGACTATTAGATCGGGCTTCTTATCTTCGGGTTACTCGCCTCGAGCCGTCAGGTCCTGCCCACCTGGGCCATCAGGCCTAGGTCATGTGACCTTCGATTCACCAATATAATATATCCAAACTCCTCATATTCGCAGATACATCAATCAACCTCAGTTCAACCATCTCTCTATCCACTAGTTACTACCTTACTCAATTTTAAAACACCACATTGCGAACTACACAAAAATGGTGTAAATCCTGCAAGTACAACGCTTAACGAGGTATGTCGCTTCACGTATCGCAAGCGCCTCTACTACATGCGCATTAAATGACAAGCTGTGCATATAGCTCGCTACAATCGGAAAGTATAGTCGTTGAGTGCGCAACTATAGCCAATACACGTGGTCGCTGATAGCTACCGTTAGCACGTGTATCGAGCGCGGCAAAGTCGCCATCTATTATCGTCAGCTTCGCAATGTTTCCGTTCCATCCGTTGAAGCTTTGGGGATTTTTGAAAGTACTAGAGGTGGTACCCCAATACGTATTGTAGGGTTCGGCCCCGGGCGGGCGCTGGACTCGGAAGTAAAAGAATAATGGTATAACGATTACACGCATGCCACTGTAAGACATCATCCATTGTTTGGCTACCGTGTTGAATCTTTCTTTGAGTATCAGGTACCGACCACCCAGGTCGTTCCAAAACGAGAGTCTGCGAGAGGTCCGAGAGATAGCGCCTTCGCTGCGCACCGCCTCTGTCTCGCGGTACAATATGTTTACCATAAAAAGGTTCGCGTCTCTGACGCGTCTCTAAGTCTCAGTCTCACCACCGTAGCCCACCCCACTGCCAAATATCCGATCAACCCTCGTCGCCCTCTCCCAAACAATTTCGCCACCTTCATCGCCCTTCTTCTTAAAGTACAGAACACGATGTTGAGGAATGAACTCATCATCCGTCTGCTCCGTCTTCCACCTTTCCAAACTTGTCTCTTTCGCGCCTAAGAAGCGATCTTCGTATCCCACAATGTAATCGCTGGGGTCGAGACTCGGGTCCCATCGCAGGCGATTCAGAACGTCCGAGGCGGGGCGAAGCTTGCTTGATGAGACCGGTGTTTGTGAGGGCGATGCGCCGCGACGAATGGGGAGTTTGCGAGAGGATGGCGCTACTTCAGCGTCTTCGTCCGGGTCGAGATCATCTTCCTCTTCAGAATCTGGCTCGATTTCCATAGTGTCATCGCCCCATTCCCTGATGTCGAGCGTTAAATCTTTGATCTCCCATGGTTTCGCAAGTGTAGCACCGATCCAGCATGTGCTTTGGTCAAAGTACTTCTCATTCGCTTGTACTTGTGTGAGGAAGCGCTCGAATGTCTTCTCGACTGTTATTCTGGCATGTGCTCGCTCCTCCTTGGTCCCGAACTCATCGTTATCTTCGTTTCGCGAAAGGCCGATAAGATAGCACCCGTGATAGTAAGTTTCGGTTTCGCCCCCAGTTCTGTCGGCAAACCGTGCCGGCCAGATCCTGACAGAGAGGTGTGGAAGAGCCTTGTGAATATACACAACAAGGTTGATACAGCGTGACTCCACCCATCCCACAAGGCCTCGGCCTTTGTGGAAAGCGCGGCCCCAATACTGTATATCAATCTTTACGTAACTCTCATAATTGGCGAGGAAGTCTCTTGTGCCGTTGTCTACCAAATGGTCTTTGAAGAAACCATCCCAAGTCATGTCGGGTGTAGACAAACGCACATCAGCACGCTGAAGCTCATTCACCAACACCTGCAGTCCAGGTGCGGTAGCCGTATGTGCAATGTTCGAGTTCGGTGCGTGGAAGCCGAGTATCGCCATGGGTTCACGAACGCTCCGTTGGTAACGTGGCATCTTCTTGTGGAAGAAGGCGTCGAACACCATGTCTTTCTTCCAGTCGAAGTTGGCGTAGTGATGGAAGAAGGAGACAACAAGATCCCCGGCACTGATCGATCCCATGTCGTGGGTCAGACGCTTGCAGACCCATGATAGCATGAGGGTGATATGTATGCCTCCAAAATATCCAAACTTGGCGGAGTAGATACCGCACTGAATAGCCCAAAGTTTGATGAAGTGGTAGGCCAGGCGGAAGGAAGCTACGGAAGGGATAGTTTGCTGAATGTAGTTAAGGTCGCGAATCGGCTTGAGCTTGCGGAGCGACAGGATTGGGAGACTAAAGACGGGGTCGGAAGAATTCAAGCTGGAAAATTCCGCCCATCTGGTAACAACATTGGCCGCTGGACAGTACTGCAGATCCATGTGAACTCCACCAACAGAAAGTTCCAGCATCGTGCCCGTATTGGCTTTCACTCGGCGGATGACACGCACATCTCGGGTTCGAGCCCGGTATATGCGCTGAATAGCCAGTCGGAAGAATGTTTTGGAGCTGATGGAGCCGATGCAAAGGCAATCTATGTCAGATGCCGCAGTCCAAACACCAAGAGCATACGATCCGACGGGGACGATGACCATTGGAACGTCCGACGCACTAGATTCCTCGTCACTTAAGGAGTGAAGTAAAACATCCTTGATCAAAGCCAGCGCGTTCTTGTATGTCTGCTCATCGTCCACACTGGGGAATACCGATCGACATGCCAGGGTCTGTTGTAGATCATGTGCACGCGATAGATGTGACGGCGCACTACAATACTCCACTGTACATCGTTTAAGAATGTCCGTACTGTCTCCAACTTGAGGTGAGTTTGCGCTGACCTCGAAGTTAGTGCGAATGCCGGAATGATCGCTGGGTACGGTTGTGATGCCATTGACAGTTTGAGGTAGGCCAAACTGACTGAAACGCTTCACACACAAGATGTCTTGAGAGCGCATCAAGATGCGATCATATCGCTGTGGTCGATTGTTCGACGTGCCGGAGGTCGCGGCCGCAAGCGTATTTTCGCGTGGGTTAAACGTTGCACCCTCTTCACCTTCGAACAAATCGTTCACTTCCACGTGCTCGGGGCCATCAGCACACTCGACACGGGCCATAGACCATGTGTCAAATAGTCCAGCTTCAGACAGTTGCCCTTCGATGAATTTCATTGTCCTTGCTGTTTGCTGCGAGATCGCCTTGTCCCTCACTGCTTGGTCGATGGTGTACTTCGACGTAGTGATATTGAAGTCGCCAGCAACAACCCAGGGGTTTGAGGGATAGTGGCGCTGGAGGTGATTGGTGAGGTTGTTAATCTGCACTCTCTTAGCTGCTACAGAGCCATCGGTAAGCCCGCACGTCAAGTGAACACCCGCAACAACGAATGGCGGCGTTGCTTGTGAAGTGGACGGAAATATTGCCACGACTGCTCCCTTATGGCGACGGTGAAAAGGCACATACTCCCAGCGAAATGGATATTTGCTGAGAATGACTATGTTCCGAAGGCTTGGTAAGGGCCCAATATTGGGCTGTGATGGCGGTCCATGCGAAGTGTTTGGATATTGTTCCCGGATCTCTTCGTTGGCGAGCAGGATTGAGAGGAAGTCGTCTGAAACTTCCTGCATGACGAGGATATCAGCGAGCGCAGCCTTGGAAAGGATTGTCTCGACTAGCAGTGGGTCGCGGTCTCGCGCAGGAGGGTAATCGGAATCGATAAGCACATTGTAGCTGGATACACTCAACGAGGTTGGTGCTACCATACCGGCGATAGAGTAAGGTGCTGGTGACCATTCTCCATAATTGGGACTAAAGTGATACGTTGTTCCCAATTGCACTGACCGAGAAGATGAAGACTGCGATGCGTGCGCGTCCGTCTCTTCGTCGTCCGAGTTTGACTCCGTGGTTTTAGAAACCTCATCTCGAATCCAAAACTCCGGAATCGGTATTCCGCTTGATGGTTGAGAGCTGGGAAGGTCGACCATTCTCCAGAGCCTCATGTTTCCCACGGCGCCTGTGGATCGTTCGCGGACAAGGATGGCGAGCGACCCGATGTCAAAGGTCAACGCCGGGAGTAGGTTCGCCTTGCTTAAGAGAAAGTTACGAGTAGACTCGCTATCATCTTCGGACTGGCCAATCGTGAGATGAAATTTGCACGAGCTGGGTTCCTGGCCCAACGCCCGTAGTATCGCGGAGCGGAGAATCAATAGAGCGCTCCTTGTAGGGTCAACGTCTTCGCAACGATAAACGGTGCTGCTGTTGCGATGTTCAAAGTGATCCGATTGCCCCAAAGTCACTCTGGGCGCCTTGAGGTCACTGTAGTGGCTATTGAGATGCGATTCGATCTGTGAAACGGCGTGCCCCAGGTGCTCCGGTGCAACAAATGGATACACGAGGTTAATATGAGGCGGCCATCTCTCGTAACTTTTGTCGTAAAGTGACCGCAGACTATCAATGTTTGAACACTGATCTTGTGGCGGTATGACGCATAGCGCCGTGTCGTATGAGGATGTTGACATTGTAGTTGATGACGAAGGAGTCGAAGTGGTGGCGGCCATGTCAATAAACCAATCCGGGCTGTGGTTGAAGGAAAGAGGTATGAAGTCGCTAAACGCTCGATAAATATCCGTAGTGAAAGGGAGGCGATGGATCGGGGTGGAAAGTTGCTGGTACTACATGTCGTAGGGCCGTAATCGCCTTTATATGATACTAATTGCGGGACTGAAACGCGTTTCTCAAGACTTGCTCCGTACTGTATGTGATGACTCCCCGCAAAGGAATGTGCCTCGTTGCCTCATGGCTAGGTAGGCATGGAAGTATGCGCGAAAGCGGGAGATGAGCGGAAATGACTCATTGGCGCTAACCAGATTGAGCTGCTGCGCCACAGCAAAGTGGCGCTTTCGGGCCGTCGACGCTTGAGACTCATGCCTTCTGTGCTGTTGCATTAGCTTATGACTCCTCGCGTAGTCCCCCCTGTGCGGCTTGTGGATCCCGAGCGGCTTTAGAGGAAAATTCGTTTTAGGAGCCACCCCGTCGAATGCATCCACATGGCGAAGGTGCGTCGTCACATCCCCATTCTTGAACCTTCACCTTTGCCAGTCTCTTAGAAATCAGAATCTCTTTCAACTCTTCCATCGCCGATGCTCACTCTGCTCCAGTCATGGAGCCACTTTGGAGAGCTTAGACATCGATATGATTCCAACAGGTGGGCTTCAATACTGGATCGCAACGCTACCTAGGTACACTTCGTTCCGACGATATTGATTCGCGGTGATGACATCATGCACGCTCCATATCACTGCAAGATTCGCATCAACGTCGCCTCTCGCGAACGTAGCATAGGACGTAGCATAGGATGAAGCTTCAAGAACTGCAAACGCCTACTTTGCACGATCAATAGCGGCCCATCACACGTACCCAAGCAAACACTACCTAAAGCCCGTTCCCGCGAGAAGTCTCGCAAGCTCTTAATGCACGCTAGCCCATTTGTCAAACTGCAATCAAAAGGCCTGTTATTGGCAAAGTCTATCAGCCAAGCTCCGAGATCAAACAAGTCGGGCCTTTCCACCGACACAACTTCAGGTCATCTCCACAACAACGGGTACAGCCCTCCCCTGCGTCGCATTCTCCTTCTCCATCTTCTGCCGACATAATGCAAACACAGTGCGCCACAACAGATTAGTGCTACCCATTAAACGGTGTTAGGCCGAACCATGTCACGGAATAAAAGCGGCGTACTCTCTTGGGACAACCCCGGACATTCTTGGGGGATGAATGTGTATTCTCAGATCGCCTGACTCCACGCTTTCATAGCTTCACTATGCTCAAAAAACCGGCCCAGCTCTTCTGTCTTCCATTCTTCCTCCGGACCTCCACAAACCTCCCGTATCCGTCTCTCGAAGGTACTGCTACTATCTCCCAGCACACTTAGATCGATGGGCCTTTCGTCTTTATTCATCTTCAACTCTCTCCTCTTGTTCGCTAAACCGAGTTTCCATGCGCGTGCCTCGCCATGCAGCGAGTTCTTTCGCCGTTCAAGCTGCTTGACAGCCTCTCGAGCCGTGCTGTCGTCATCTCGCTCCAACAACAGCTCAACGGTCCTCTCCAGATTTCGAATCATGTTTGAGCCGAGCCAAGTTCCTGGGGCCCCAGCAGGAGGGAACAACATGCACTTTTTCATCTCATCATCCAGCCGTAGAATAGCCGCCCATAAAGGGGTCCAAGTTTCTCTTGATCGCAGAAAGGTCTGCACTGAATTGTTCAAGTCTGGCCCGGCATCGCATGTCACATTGGCGCCACGGTCAAGGAGCCGCTCCACCATCGCTTTATGACCATTTGCAGCGGCATAGTATAAAGGTGTGCCGAATATGGAATGCTTGTAATTGATGAGATCTGACTCGGAGTACGTCTCTAGACATAGGTTCAGTATCTTTGGCGTAATCTGGGCAATATGCGTATATTGCAAGCTGCCAGCAAGAAGGTGGAGAATCGATAGATCGGCTTTAGAGTCAACGATGAAAGCGGGGCGTGGGGCGAGTCCGTCCTTATATGCATCGAATAAGAACTTGAGCGATTCGAGAGTGTGCATCGTATGCTGGCTGAGTATTTCGACCAGGACAGTAACTTCTTTCGTCTCGGGTCCGCTAGGGCCAGTCACCCGTATCGGATATGTTGCGTCGATATTCGCCCCGGCTTCAAGGAGTGCAGCCGCGACATCAAAATTGTGGTGTACTATTGCGGTGGCAAGCGGAGGCCTGCTTCGGGCGTCTGTACTCTCCACCGGCACGCCCGCAGCGATAAGTGCGTCTGCTATGGTACGCCCAGGTCTTGACTGTCGAGGTCGAGACGCACATATGTGAAGCAGCGATATTGCACCTGTGGGCGTCATCCGAGTAACAGTCAAATCTGCCTTGTAGCTTCTCAACAACTCGAATCTTATTACCGTATATGATGTCAGCGAATATCAGAAAGAAAGAATTCAAGACAGCGCCCGCTACAGTCGCAAGGGATGATTGGGGCTAGCGCTACTTACATAGCCAGATTGTTGATTCGGATAGCCTCTTCTAAGGGTCGGAACGCTGATGTTCCATTGACCGGGTAGCCCAGGTTGAGAAGACAGTCTACCGCGTCCACATCACCTCGTCCCACCTCTCTGGAGAGGACCCTACTACGTTGTTCCTTCACCATTGGGTCACCGTCACCGAACACTTTGCTATGTGCATATAACAGCGCCAAGGTAATTTGGAGGCTGCGCTTGTGATGGGCGCCGCAACGAACAAGGCGACTCTGGACTGAGAGAGGATCGAATATAGTGACCTTAATGCCGTGAGCTAAGTCGAGCATCTCATCTACATTGAGAAGCCTGCGCTTAGGCATACCGTCCGGTGGATCCAGGTGCTTGATGAATGTAGCTAAGATCTCCGGGAAGGTCAACACAGCGGCGAGCTCGAAAGGAGACGAAACTTTCGTCAGCTTGGAAATTTCTTTCATGTCTTCCCACTCTGCACGGTGTTTGTTCGCGTGCTTCGTAAGTGGATCCGCTCCCAATTTAAGTAGCACCTTCACGGCATCCAAGTTGTTCATCAAGACAGCACGGCCGAGCGGTGTGGTTGGAATAGTGAGTATCTGCTCCCAATCGGCCCTGACGCCACGGATATCATGACGCATACCGCCGGAACGTAACTCGAGGTCGGCACCAGCAGCCACTAGCCTAGAAGCCAGAGGTTCCATCTCAGTAGATGAGAAGCTACTCAACCAGTGGAGCGGATTTTCTTGTCCGTGTCGGTGACCATTGGGATCTGCACCAGATTCGAGCAGTAAGAGTACGCAGTCGAACTTTCCGCCCGCAGCAGCACACAATAAAGGCGTCTCGTCGACATGATGGTTTGGAACATCGATATCGCAATCGTATGTAGTAATCAAGTGTCGGAGAGAGTCCACCGCGCCTCGCGCGGCAGCACAATGTAGGAGCCCATGGCCTCGGCGGTTGACATATATGCAATCAAACGGGTTTCTTTGCCCGTTTCGCCGAGTTTGTGTGATGGGCTCGTTTGGGGATATTCTTGAATTTAGACACGAACCGAACTCGTCGCCAAGTATACCTTGAATCTTCTCGTCGAGCTTATGGATGTTTTCCGAATGCCATAAGTCCGCTGTGTTCCAAGGCGGAGTCATGAACGAAGGGAAGAAGTAACCCATTCCCACGCCACCCATCATCGAAAACAGATCGTATCGACATTGACTGTGCGTACTGAGCCACAGGTCTTTTAACGACACATCACCAGTACTCTCCGCAATAGCCAAAAGATCCTGGAGACAGTTGCGGTGGCCTCGGATTACGGATATTCGCAGCAACGAAATCAGCGTATGTGTTTCAACATCTAGACGTACCCCGAGTGCACGTGCCATCCGCCACAGCCAAGCTTGAGCCAGGTAATCTGCGTCATCATGGCTGTTTTGGTCTTCGGAAGCTCTTCGTAACCACTCGACAGCTTCATCCGCATTGAACGTGGCGCCGAACTCGAATAGATAGCACTGGAAGACGTAAAACGCGGCGACAGTTTTCCTCAATTCCGGAATACCATGTGTGATTTGTTTGGTATTGCTGGCAGCATTTTTCATCTCCTCTACCATCTTGACCTGCTGGTCCCAGGTCAAAACATGTTTCAGGCGTTCAGGTTCGAAAGAGAACTCTTCGGAGTCGGGTTGCTCTAGTTGCGGACGATTTCCCGGTCTAATGATAATTAGGCTGTTTTGTGCAAAGGAAAAAAGTCTTGCATACATATTGTGCTGTAGGTCTGCATCATGGCCATGCTCACGTGCAAGGTAGAGCGAAGCAGCGTCTATTGTTATACCATGCGCGCCCTGGTAGTGGTTAAACATATATCAACGCGCGCTTGAACTACTCACTGGAGCATTCCTTGCTTTGCGCGCTGTCCTCTCAATATTGAACTGTTCCACTAGGTTAAGGTAGCGCTTCATGTGCCCCAACCTATTAATTGTCAGTAGTTGTGACACACTGTAGAACTAACTGACTTAATGCCCCTCAGTGCCGCTTGAGCTTTCGCTAAGTCACGATCTCCCGGTTTGAGTCGCACAGTGTGAAGTATCGCATACACGAAGAGATCGCAGCACGCCGATGGCATGCTTCTCTCAACCGCATACTTAGTTAGGTCGGCGAGCGCGATATTCGTGAACTCTTTGGAAGCTTTTTTCGCATTCAATGCGGCTTTGTCCAAGGCTGAGGCGTTCTGCGTCGCTCCTGACAGTGTGATGAAGCCTTGACCATCGGCGAACGCCCTCCAGAGAAGAAGGCCAAATGAATAAGTATCTGTTGACATCATTTCCACTTTGGTCAACTGTGTTCGACTTGAGACTTCAGGCGCCTGAAACGGCCAAGTCCAAGTCAACATCCGCCGAGACTCGCTCGGGGTCAGGTCCATAACCGTGCCGCCGAAGTCTGCTAGCTTCGCGGTGTATGAATCCCCTTCGACGGGGGATTTACTTGGGAAGATAAGCACGTTTTCGTGCTTCACATCTCCATGGACGATACCGCATGCGTGCAGTGCAGACAAGGCTCTCCCAATGTCGTAACAAAGCTTCTGTATCACCGGAAAGGAAAGCGGCTCCGATGATGCCTGAAGAGCATCGAAAGTTCCAACTGAGCCATACTCCATTATAAGCATGGGATATGCGGACTCAGACATGGCCGACAGGCCCCATTGTATACCGAGAAGTCGAACCAGATTGGGATGGTAGCGAATCGGCTCGTGCAGAAGAGCACGAATTTCGAACAGGATATCTTTCCAGTCGCTCTGAGGTTGCTGGATAGGCTCGGAAGACGACGTTCTTGACGAATTAACGTCCGCGATGATTTCCTTCAATGCAACGTCGAGAGGTGGTTCATTGGGGTCCTTTACCCAATGAGCATGTCTCACCATGAAGGTGGTCCCTTCGCCGAGGTTTCTGCCAGTCTCTTTCACTATCGAATGCGTATCCAAGACGATAGGGGAGATGGATTTCAATTTCTTCTCGAGACTAGCCACATGGCAGACGAAGGGGGCAAAAGACCCACGTGATGCTGGTGTACGTTCTGGGAGGGACTCTTCTGCTGCTGGTATGAGGGTGTCGCAGATTGTTCCGTAACTCGCTGTCTGAAAAGACTTGGCCCATTGGAATTCGTCCATGATAGTATCCTAGCCTAAATTGTAGGGTGTAGGTGATAGGAGGGTGTCTCTTCTACCGGCGCGGAAGGAACAATTCACCAAGGCGAGATGAGGCAGTATTTGAAAGGTGCGATTTTCAGCTGCGTGGCATCACCTAATCGCTGCGCCTCCACACGCGACTGGCCAATAGGAAGTGACTCAACTCAGCCTCCCCCTCCAACTCGTATCACACCACGCATACTCGTCAATCTGCACACCTTATCACTCATGTCTGGACTCGAGATTGTCGGTGTAGTCGTCGGCATAGTGCCTATTGTTTTCAAAGCCGCCGGCGCAGCATGGAAAACCCTCGACAACACAATCAGCTTCGATGAGGATACCGAAGACCTCGGTATACGCCTTGAGACCGTGAAGGCACATCTCGGAATATGGGCTGGAAAGTCGGGCGTGACACAAGGCCAGCTTTTGGACGCGCTGATGCCGTTTGAGGAGTTAATCGCGCGAACCTTGAGACGGGTGTGCGATCTAGTGGAGGAGGTAGAAGGGGAAGGTCAAAAGTACGGAATCTTCGTGCGGGAGGTGACGCCTTCAGACAACAGGAGGCGGAGCGAAACCGTCATTCAGATCAGTCGCAGCTTTCATTCGGTCATGGCGAGTCTGAAAGAGCGTGCGGGCGTGTCCACGTTGCTAGAGCGCGAGGCATCGATGCAGCGCACAGGGACTGAGTCCAGCGTTTCCCGCCGCGTGTTTTGGGCAATACGTGAAAGAAACAGGTTTGAGAATTTTGTGGTGAGTTTGGAGAGGCATGTGAAGGGTCTGCAAGCGTTTGTGGTTGAGGGAGAAAGGAAGGAGATCCAACAGGAAGGAACACGTCTTGCGCTAGACACCATCGGAGGCTTGCGCGACCCACGCCATCTCAGTCAACTCCAACAAGCTTCTGGATGGAGTCAAAACTTTTCCCAGGTGGACATCCACGCTCTGTCTCAATGGAAGGCCATCGCGCTGCAACGAGCCCAGACAATTGGCTCCAACGGTGGAGACGCCGAGAACTGGGGCCTTGCCGGTAGCACTACCAAAGACCGCTCTTGCACGAGGTTTCTCAAAAAAGGATGGTTCGATCCAAGCATCACGTATCTGTTTGAGAAGAAGAACTACGACTCCAACATTTCCGACGAACACAAAGACCTACTCCGGGAGCGGGTTCGACAACTCATCTCACTTCTTGCCGGACAATACGCACAAAGATATTTGCACACTTTGCAGCCTCTTGGCTACGTGGACGATCCAGACTACCACTGCTGGTGGATTGTATTTCGCTTCTCTATAGGTCCACTGGGATGTGGCGAACTGAAGGGAAACCAGCCGCTCTCTCTCCGGGCCCTCTACGCAGTACCTTCGAAGCCCGCACTCGAATCGCGATACAAACTAGCAAAAAGACTCATAACCACATTTGTTAGTCTCTACGGTGGCGACTGGATGCACAAAGGCATCAACAGCACCAACATCATCTTTCCGTGCGTTAACTTCGGAACCTCCGCGGAAGGGTTTACGTCGCTTCACACAGCTCTCTTGCAGGGTTTCAACTACTCTCGTCAACTTACCCAATCCCAAACCATCGATCAAGGTAAAGTCCTCAATGACCTCGAAGCTGCCATCTACCGGCACCCGCATTATCAAGGCGAGGCAGCATCGGGCTACCAGATCCAATACGACATTTATTCCTTAGGGCTTGTGCTTTTCGAGATCGCAACTTGGGAGCCATTGATGGACACATTATCGGCAAGACCAATGAAGCAGTCCCCCAAGACGTTGTGGCGGGATATGGACTACTTCCACGAGCCGGAAGCGTTCGAGCTGAAGAGAAAGGTTATGATCAGGGTGAAGTATGAGCTGGCGTACAGAGTAGGGACTAGTTACAAGGAAGCTGTCGAGTGGTGCTTGAATCTGGAACAGCCAGTCACCGCAGTGGAATTTTACACCAAGGTCGCCATTCCTCTGGAAACCTTGGACCGTGAGGCGTAGAAAGGATCCAATAAGGAGAAAATAAGCGACCGATTACTTCCACTCGACTTAGCTTCAATAATCATGTTGGAGGCAGTGGTCAATTCACTACGACGTTCCGCTAGTATTCTGCGAAGATCAGCCAACATCCATTTCATGGTTAGCATCGCCGGAAGCGTTTTTGCATCCCCCTCTCCTCATCGAAACAACAGTCCCGCGGAGTAATAGCCTACATATTGACTCTTTCCCCGCCGAAACAACGATACGGCCTAGTCTTGCACCCTCGTTCGTCTCCATCATATCATCGCACTTCCATTCCCACGAGCATACAACTCGGATGTTGACGACATCGAATCCTCATCAATCACATCACTCTCGACACAGTCACCATATTCAGAAGGAATCGTCACACTACGAACTGATTCAACGCCTGAAAATGGTAGGGTATCTGATTGGCCGTAGCACTGCCAACGACCGAAAGAAAGCCACCTGGTTTACGCTAGGATAGCTACGGAAATCGTAGTCTCATCAACAATTTTGTCTTGTCTCTATCTCTTCTACAGCTTGTATACTATTCACCTCCGAGACAAGATGGACTAGATGGTCTGAGTCGTCTGCATTGTCCAGTTTACCATCCGATGTCTAAGTCCTAAGAATTTTCGCGACGCCCAACAATAATCTAGGAAGGACTGGCTGACAGTTAGAGCTCGTCGGGGCCTATCCAACGCCAGGATACAGACTACCACTCCTCGAGGAGGATCGCATTAAACTCACCATGATCAGGTTGCACTACGAGTTCGTGAACTCGTCGAATAGCGGCTTAGCCTCGCGATATTCCATATGTTCCTTGGCTATCTTGGCCGCATAGAAGTTGTTGACATGCTGGGTGAGCAACGCGGTAAGAGCCTTGACGATGTCGAGCTCACCCCAGCTGAGAAATTCCTTAAGGTCCCTCCGTTGCTGATCAGCCTCTCTCTTCACCAGGGCTCTTAACTCCTGAAATATTGCGTCATGGCTCCAGATGCTCTCGGCATCCGGTTGTCCGTCGATGATTCGCTTCGCAGCAACCCACTCGTGGTACAGGTAGTTGCCGATGAACTCCTTGCTGATCCAGTCGGTAGCGATGCCTCCCTGGCCGTTCGGCAGAGTGATCTGTCAAGTGTGAGATGCCGCTCAACAGTGTGGCATTACAGAGGCGGAGCTTACCTGGTATACTACGCTGAAGACTACCATTTCCTCACCGTGGTGGATGAATCGGTATTCATAGACAATACCCAGTTTGCTATAGTCCACTTGGGTTGGTCCGACCCAGTTGTTTATGGGCCTCGTGAAGTATTGCATGCCGGTTCCAGGACCCGCGTTCAACCCGGTTCCTGGGTGGATAGCACCTTCGCCGGCGGGGCTCACGGGGCGGTCAATGTTTAGATCGGCAGTGGGTACGTCGGTGGGAGCGAGTTGCGAGTATGACGGTGCCATGGTATTGGCGGTCGATTGTGCAGTGATGGTTTTGTACTGACTTGCGGTTGAATTGATCCGTTGACTTTCGCTTTGGTGTTGAACTCATGGCCGGCGATGGCGCAGATTATTATACTTGACAATTTCGCAAACTGGGTGATGACGAGCCGTTCCTTGGGGTTGCGCGGGTTACTTTTCCTTTGACTGTGAAGGAAGATCAAGTTACGACGTTAAACAGAGACTTGAAGTGACCACGCGCATAATCGCTGCCGAGCAGATATGTCCAGGTTGCTCGACCATATCACCCAGTCCGCACTAGATAGCGCGGGTGAATAAGATAGCTCATGATTCGAATGAATCTCGAGATGGCTTGTGGAGCTATCAACGAGAGCTCATACACGCGAAGGTGTTATTTATTGGTCGCAGCAATTATCGAAGAACTTGCTCTTCTCGATTGCATGACTGATCAAGGACGCTACTATCTCATCGCACGTGGCCCGATGATTGATGTACCGAAACTGGAAGTGCTTCGAGATCACGAATTCTGGTTGCGGGGGCAAACTGCGCTGACGCAAGGAATGCTAGTTCACATATCTGACTAGCATGAATGGGCAACGAGAGTGACTGGAAGCTTCAATGGTCAAAAGCTTGTTGCGTCTTTCGAATTCGCACTATTTGTCAACGGTTGTCCGTTCGAATTAAATCAAGCATCCAACTAATCACTGTCCGCCTTGACCACACACACACACAGTCAATATGCCTGATCCTGCTTGTGAATCGCCTCTTTACTTCACCGCGTGCATGGTTTCCACATCACGGTTTCAGAGGCATCTGACCAAAAGTAGGCAATTTCAATGTTTACTCAAGCCCCACGCTCCACAGCGTTCTAGATAGCATTTATGTGGTAGACGCTCTGGCGGTGTTTGGTATTGGGCGCGGTCTCCGCTGCCAGTAAGACAAGTGACTGTATACGATGTCGCAGCAAATCAATCACAGTATAGAGACTGAAGAGCAAGGCGTCTCCACACAAGGTCCACATGGCAGTCTAGCTAGTACACGGTGTAGCTCAAGTCGATGTTTCTTGTAAGTGATAAAAGTGGACCGTGGAAGTGTTGACTTGATAGGTTTGGGGGACCTGCTATATACGCCTAATCATGTGACCTCAGCATGTGAAATTAACAAACAATGCAAACCTCTCCTTTCACCACGGTGCGGCATACCTTCCGCCAACAGTAAGTACTTCTACATTTTACACTGTCGCGACAAGTCTAACTCCAACTTATCGAGACGCACGCGCTTAAACTAAAGACCACATAGTTTCACAACAGTGTAATTTTGAGCGCCCCTGTACCACCAAAGAAGACTACAAGATCTACAATGCGTCGACCGGTCAAACCCACTGGCTAAGCACCACGGAGGGAACTGCGCATAGCATCCCGCGGCGCACTAAGAAAGCCGTCTTCAAGCGGACCAACCAGCTAGTCATGGCGGCGTCCTTGCGGCCAAGGTGGCGTACCGAGTATTGTAGTGAGCGGCGGTTAGTTCTTCACACTACGTGCTAGTGGGAAGGAACTACTACAAGTACAGTAGTCACTCTGTTCTTGCACTAGACTTTTCGCGTTTAAAGATGGACTTACGGAAATAACTAGCACAGGTTAGCGGATCGATATATGCAGTGACTGAGAAGACTTGGGCGTACAGTTTTCAGGTCAACTAAGACGTTTCAATGATTTAACTAGTTATGTGAATCACATAACATCATTTTGTAAAGACTTGCGCTCTAACTGGACGAACATTACGCTCTCCAGGCACTAGCTACAGGGGAAAAGGCCGACGAGGAGGCTGTGAATGTGCAAGATCGAGTTAGATATATAGCAGTATTAGAAAATATAGATATGGCCGACTACTGACCATCATCCAGGGGTATATGGAAACCGGATGATCAAACGCCAGTTATTTTGCGTGTAGACAATTGCCCAGCTCAAGAACAAGCCGCAAACCTCAGTAACACAACGACCGACCGAGAAAAATCCTTACTTGTTCGTCTTCTTCGGCAGAGTCCTTGTGCAGTCTTTCAAGTCCTTCAAGTTCGTAACCCCAGTCAAGCTCATCTTGATATAAGATTTTGCGTAGTCTTCATTCCAGTGCGGCTGGTCACCCACAAATGATTTCCATTCATCGTTAATCTTAGGATGCACGGAGAGAACCGCATCCGAGGGCAGTACAAAGATGTTCGGATTGTTCTTGGTAGGTTGATTGAGCGTGTCGTTGTAAAACTCCACATCCCACACACCGGGTGTGGTGTCGAGTGGCTTTCCGGCCTGAGTAGTATCAACGAAGCGCTGTTTTGCCGATGCATGAGCACCAACGAGAGCAGCAAGATCGTGAGCGGAGAATCCTTTGCGCTCGAAGAGCGCGATAAGATTGTCGGCGCTGTCGTGGACATCTGGAAGAAGGCCGTCCGGAGCGGCTCGGGTAGCGTCTTTACGGCCGACATAGGTCCTAATGCGGGGACCTTTCGGACATGAGATGGTACCGTGGTTGTGGGCGTATTGCGCAAGGTCGGCGTATCCGACCTTGTACTTGGCTTGAACGCCGCGAAGAAGTTTGCGGACGGATTGCAAACCGTTGTTTTCGGGCCGGCTATCCTCGCCAAAGTCCATCATGAGCGAGCCGTCAGCACCGCCATATACTGAGTTCTTATCCCAGGAACCGGCGTCGTGAAAGCCAAAGCGAATAGCGGCGCGCGCATTATCGTTACAAAGGCCGTCTGACTCTTTGAACAACTTGGTAAGTTCGGCGGAGACATCGTACCCTGGTCTCAATGTCAGTGGAAGGTCGAGCGGACATGTTGTGATGGTACTTACAAACGCAGCACTTGTCGACTGCCTGCAAGCAGATGAGGGGCTTGTTCGAGATCTCATCTGTGATACCGGACTTGACCCCAGTGATGATGTCTTTGATCTGTTGCTGGATGGCATTGAGGACGCCCTTGAGCAGGTCTTCAATGAGCCCGGGGGCAGCCTCTCGCGGTTCGACGGGTGTGGCAATGGTGGCGGTGGCCAATAGAAGAAGAGGCAGAGCGCGCATAGCGTTGTGAAGCATCTTGAACTAGTATTGGACGTTTGCTTTCTGACACTGACAAGAGCGAGACACAAGGCGAAAGCGTTTGCCTATGCGTCTGTGAACAAAGTTGAGTGCGACGATGACTTCCTCAGCAGATACAGGTCTTTCCGTGGCAATATATAGGAAAATGACCATGCAACACTCCGTTCTCCATCTTCCCGTATCAATGAGGACTAGTATCGCCACGACAAGGACCTGAACTCACTCGTGTCAGTCTGGTCTAGGAACCGTTCGACCTAGGTCCCTAAGGTTGCGGTAAAGACGCTAGTTCCAGGGCCGATCGCCACATTCTCGGCGAGCCTGCGGGCACTATCTCGATAGCCATCCCAATTGCGGGTGAACAACAACACCAAGCAAGGGCTAGTAAACGAAGGATGATGGTCCAGTGTTCCACGGATGGGAAAATTAGCAAGCCACACCGAGTAGTTGCAGGACTCTCGATGTGGAGAGTTATAGCCTGGAATCAGGTGGCCTTCGTATCTGCATCGACCAGTCCGTAACTGATGCGCCGAGTACCTTGAAATACAATCTTCGAGCTCTCTACCAAAGCAGAATCCTGGCTCGACGTCTAGGCGGCGATGCGTCTAGGGTAAGGTAGGATGTGCTGGCAGTCGCGTTGTCGTGTCAGCCAGCCATCTCGCTCGCATCAATAGTGTATCTCGAATCAGCGCCCCTCCATCGTATGATCGCCACATAGCTTACCTTGTCCATACGGACATGGCGCGCTTGTCTTTGTCCAGGTCGGCGGCTTTTCGTCTATTGACTTGGCGTGGATAGATCCTCTTGGAAGGATACCGGATCTCCGGACCACACTGGAGTTATGGTGAAAGACGGGCCGACAATATGTGAGATCTAATGACGATGCAGAAGATAGTGCGCTTTCTTCAGAGGACTTGTGCTTGGTGCCTGATAACACAGACACATGGTGATTCCAAATGTGTATTCAACGTGGGGCATGATCCGCGCTAAATACAACCTTACCGTAGCGCGGGGAGCCGGCCAAGACTAGACTCCTGACGTAATCCGCGATGCCTGCGTTGGGATTGGGGCATCCGCATTTGGACATGATATCAAAGATTATTCGACATGGCCAGAACCCTTTCTGGATGGTGGATAGTCTTCTCGCCGAACTCCGCTTTTCGCGTCTCTCCACATCTCGCTCTCTGTCTCGCACAATGGATACGAATGTGTCGTCCGTCCTTGGCAAAGGACCGCAGCATGCAGGACCGCAGCATGCAGAGTTGGATCGCTCTCGTCGCCAAATCGCAAATGAGTGGTGCCGTGTCACTGGACGTCGCTTGGCCCCGTGCACAACTCTCTCTTGGGTCCGTTCCCGCTCCATAAATAGAGTGTGACATGACAATGAGCGGATCGTTGTTGGCTGCGTCGTATGGTTGAGACATGCGGCTGACGCCGACCACCTCCATATGCGCTGGTCTAGATCCCGTCTTTGCGGAGCCGCGGGATGGCCCCGTAGCCATGCGGACAACCGGTAGCGAATACAATTATCGTCCATAGCATCCGATACGGGGTATGACGACTAACTGACACCTCGCATACAAACGCTATTTCCTCGTTGAGCACGGGTGGTATAACGAAGTTCGAGAGCATTGGAGGCACGGCTCAGTGCTATCCGGACGTTGAGGGCTAGCTCAAATGCGGCGTGCGCCTTGAGGGGCATCGGTGAGGAAGCCACCCGCTTCTGTATTTCCGCAGCCGGCACTTCCACCATAGTCAACCGAGCTTTACCGCTTCGACGCTTTGCCGCCAGGTTCGGGGGCATGGTGTTCCGTTATGCGAGAGGGCTGTTTGCCGATGACGGTTCGGTTAAGCACCGGAGTCATGTCCGGACGAGAGACGCCTGGATCTTTCATAGACTATCACTGAATATCAACTGTGGCAGCCGATGCCAGTGCTTTCCCCAAGGCAATGTAGTCCCATAGGCATCAGGTCGTCGCCGAGCAAATAAGTGAGCATCTTCACATGCCCGTCCGTATCCGTGCCTTCCTTTCTGTTCCTCTCCCTCCAATGTACATTGCAACTTCGGCTCCTTGGGGTCAACGGCCCTACAATCGCCATCCTCGCCTCCCACCGCGGATCCAGCCTCCATTCTATTCCCTCAATAACACACTAATCCCACCCTCGTACTCTTCATCGCAGACTTGTTCCCTGAACAAGTCCTATTGTCGCTAAAAAGGGGGCAAAACCGCTCTTAGTCTTAGTCGGTGCGTGCGAAAACGGCGTTGACTCCGTCGGGCGCTTTAACCCACCACTCAGAAGAGGTGTGTGAAATTAAACCATAGAACTTGACGTCGCGTTTAGTTGTGTATTCATCATAGCTCATATACATGCCGGTTTAAGAAAGTCGTTGGGGTCAGAGGCACTGAGAACAACGGCGGACGTGGTGTGGCGGTCAAAACTCGGCTGGTTGGCGTTTACCGGGGGAGCGTTTCGTAAATTGTGGTGGTCAGGAGGGAGCACAGTTCGGCTAACGACGAAGGGTGGCGAGGGTATTTGTTTCTTAGAAGAGGCAGTATGAGTGTGCCTCAGGTCTACGTGAAACGAGTGCGACCTGGTTCTGAGCCACGACATGCCGAGGCTGCACGCGCAGACTTGAGATGCGCCTGAGTACGACAGGGAGATGTGGCGTGACTAAATGGTGGAATGTGCAGTGAGGACGCTCAAGCTGTGGGGAGCTCTAGTAAAGAAACGAAGACCTGAGCTGTGTGATGATATGTTGAGTATGTCGCATAATGATAGTATCGGAGGATGAAGGCGAGTGACGGCGGGGAAAGCGTGATCCCGCGTCAAAGAACGCGTCTTTTAACTCCGCACTAAGTCCGGACTGGTGCTCGCCTGCTTGCCACTCCCACCTTCCTCCTCTTTAGCCCTATCGCGACCTCAGAGTGGCCCGCGCAAACACAGCTTAGAAGGATTGCCCACCTCTCATTCTTTGCCAACACGCCGCACCGACAGCTGCGACTACGACTCGCCCACCAAAACCACATACGCACACAGCGCATACACCCGCCACAATGCCACTCGGCTGGGAGCGCATAAACGAGCGCACCCAGCGCCCAAATGCCCTAATCAACTTCATCAAGCCCCTCCCCGGCCCAACCGCCTCGACCGCTGAAAACATCCTCAGCCGTGTCGCTGCAATCTGCTATCCCTTCATGAAATCGCACATGATCCTCGTCCAAGCGCTGGAAGAGTTCCCTTACAACACCGAGTTCGTCGGTCGCAACTTCAACGCCGGCGAAGTTATTCAACTGGTCCTGAAAGACCGTAATGGCCGATGGCTGCCGCAGCGCATGGTAGAGATGGTCATGGTGCACGAGCTAGCGCATTGCAAGCAGATGAACCATTCCAAGGCGTTTTGGAAGGTCCGGGATGCGTATGCGGTGGAGATGAGAGGTCTCTGGGGCATGGGTTATACTGGGGAGGGATTATGGGGGAAGGGTCGGGACTTGGTGACGGGGAACGTGCAGAGGGACGCGGTCGATGCGGGCGATGTGCCGGAGCATCTTTGTGGTGGAACATATGGGAGAAGAGCGAAGAAGAGGCGGAGAGGCGGGAAGGAGAAAGACACGCTTACATATGCGGAGAGGAAGCAACGTCGCATCTTGAAGAAGTTTGGCACGGGCGGAAAGTCACTGGGCGCAGACGATGATACGAAAGTCAAACTAGAAGGTGGTGTCGCAAAGAAGGGCAAACCAAGGGTGGCTGGAAGTGCACGCGGAAGGGATCTGAGGGCTGCAGCGGCATTGGCCCGGTTCGAGCCGGTCAAGAAGGAGGACGCCGAGATCAAGCAGGAAGAGACGCAGTCGGATAGTGAGACCGAAGACGAGTACGAAATTGGAGATGCGGGTGCGGCTATTGATGTGGATGGTAAGAAGATGACCGACGACAAGGGCCGCGCCTTGATCAAAATATGCGAGGAAGAGGAAGACCAGGACAATGATGCTCGCAGGGAGATGGACGAGATACAAGGCTTGGAGATACCGCGAGTACCTGCAAAAGCTACCGTCCGGTCTACAACCCAGCGTTCCACATCGTCACGATCGAAGACGACTTTTGCAAACAACCCTACCGAACCCGCAAACAAGCCCGACCCCAGCAGGCCCACCTCCACTAAAATATCGCCATGCGTCGTTCATCTCGATGAGGCCAACACGCGGCGTCCAGATTCCACTCCAGAACCTCGAGTCCAAACTAAGTCTACCACCACGACATGCGCGGTCTGCTCGTTAGCTAACGAACCCGGCTCACTAGTCTGTGCAATATGCTCAAATGTTTTGAATCCGCACATAGTTGCGGACCATTGGAAATGCAGCAGTACAGCATGCGAGGGGAGTCAGTACGTCAACTACGGCGATGTTGGTCGATGCGGAGCTTGTGGTAGTGCGAGGCCAGCGTCTTGAATAGGGAATAGACGTGCGAGAATTCCATAAGGATGATAGATTATGATTACCCCGAACGAAATACTATGTGGGAACGATTCTTGTGTCCATACTGCGTTCCCAGAAAGCTTCGTCGCCACAGCGTTGCAGTTGGAGGATAGTCCACCTCGTCCAGCCTAGTGCGCCAAGGCGTCACGCGGAGCTCAACGCAACAACGAACGTCAGTCGTCTCCGCACGCGACAGCAACAACCCCAGCTTCCACCCATACCCACTACACGCCTCCAAACCCCTAGACCACCTGTACACCTGCCCAACGCGGATCTACGAACTATCGCAAACCATTGGCGATATGGCATCTCGATTCCTCGCTCCGGCTGTCCGAACAGCATCCCGCACCTTCGCGCCCGGCGCGCGCAACTTCCAGACCAGCGCCGTAAGACGGGTCGAGGTGGTTTCTGCTGCGCCGATCAAGAAGCCTGTGGGCGCTTTTAGGGGAGGGTGAGTGCTTGTCTACTTGATGGTCTCGGTTCCTGTCTGGGGCACCCAGGAGCCGGAAGCTTGCCGAGTGAAAGTGCTGCAACTTGCGACTAGCTGCTCGGCGGAATCTGGGACATTGTTGGGTTTCAATTGCTAACAAGGAAATGCAGACTCTTCGGTTTCCTCCTCGGAGCGACGACTGCCGGCGCCGGCATGTACTACTATGTCATTGACGAATACCGCGTCTCGAATGAGCTTCTGACTGAGGATATCTATGTACGTCATTACGATCCTACATACACCGGTCCACACACGATGTTGCATGGATGGAAATGGGCACGCACATGCGGCTAACACATCGCAGGCGCTGCAGTCGGCGGTACAGCGGATAGAAACCTACGTCAAGACGCTCGAGGAGAAGGTCGATTCAAAGAGGAAGTAAAGGGGTGGATAAGGCGATGATCGTGGTCGGAGAATAATGCTAAGAGCGACGGGTATGGGAAGGCTCGGAGTGTGATTGCACTGGAGATGCGTGCGGTTCAGCGAATCTGTATACGATATTGCGGGTCTCTGCTTTTCCAGAATGACTATCTGGATTCCGAAATCTGAACACTATACCAATCAACCTTTCCTTTCATACTTTATAGCCATTGGCTCCATAACAACTGGGAAGCTCATCTAGGTTGGGTTCACTGCCGGCACATCTGTCTCGCCTTCGGGACGCATTCCATATGCTTAACTAAGTACGCCCATCCGGCGTGGACTATGGAGTTACTCTCCTCCCATAACAGCTACTCCGTCAGGCAAGACCTAGCGAACTTGTGTCACCCAGGCACAGATCATGCTAGTTGCTTAAAGGGCAAGGCGCGCTCGCCCTGCATTGCATCTCGACGCGACCGGGACGAGACGAACTCTTGTACACCTCCTTCACACATTCTCCGTCAACAACAATGCCTTCCTTGAAAAGAGACAAGACCAAAAATTTAGCAGCCGTCAGAGACGTGCGCGTGCCTGTCAGCCAGGCTGCAAAGTAAGTGACGAAGCTGCCCCTAATTGCGTATCTTTACGCGGCAAGTCGCGTCTAACAACGCGTCCCTAATCAGTCACAGAATTCGACATTTGGTAGTCAAAGGCGTCGTCGGCACAGAAGAAGACGCACAAACGTTCTTTGTACACGAGGAATTGGTCGTTGATCGCGCGCACTTCTTCAAGAGCGCTCTGAATGGGCAGTGGCTCGCCGACGACGACCCTGAAGTCTTCTACACCTACCTCCAACTCCTCTACAGTGGGAGGCTCCCAACTAAAAGCTGTAATGCCGCGGTTGCTGACAACGACGCCATTTTGAGTAACGATTACATCGCTCTTGTAAGAGTGTATATCCTATCGGACAAACTATAAGATGTCAAGTGTCGGAACACCGTGATGGACGCGATCCTGGCTCATACCGAGGAACCTGGATCTCTACCCGACATGCCAATCATACACATTATGTTCGACGGCACTCCCGAGGGCAGTCCTCTTCGCTCCTTGGTCGTTGATCTTGTTGTGGACATTGGATGCCATAAACTTCTACGTTCGAAACGCGATGCCTCCCAGCGAGTTTGTTTTGCAGTTTTCACGCAAATTTCTGCGCAGGTCTCGCGCTGGTTCCTGTGGGAATTACGTGGATGCCTACAACCCAGCAATATACTACGCAGAAGAACCCGAGTCCGCCACTTCTCGACCGCAGGAGAGCGACGCAATGGAAGCGTAGCTAATCTAGGAGTTCGGTCCAGTATCGCAAAGATTTATATCCTGCTTCTGCGATAAGAAGAATTTACAACCATTTCAAGAAAACTCGCATGCACCACAACACGGCAGCAGGGTAGAGGAACAATACGAAGGATGGAGTTTGGGCAGCGGGCCCGGTTACAGAAGAACGAATATTGTATGACTATTGCATTAAGGAAGTTTGGCCGCAGAATATCGCCGCTTGTAAACAACCAATCTTTCCGATCAAAAAGCTATCTCATCACGCTTAAGCCCCCGGAACAGTAGCCTTGGCCTTCTCTGCCTTCGACTTGTTGAATTCGTCGATAGCCTCTCCTGTCTTGATAACGGCCTTGGGCGCATCGAGAGGCGGCAGGATGAGCTCCACCATCTCGAAACATCCCGCATGCCCAAACCCAGGGTCGTTCAAGAGCTGTGTCAGCTCGCCGCACGTCTTGATCGGACCATGGTACTTTGACGCAAACGCAGGACCAAAAGACTTTGCGAGCAAGGAGTAGTCCAGAATTGCGACCTCGTTATAAAAGGCTTCTTTGCCGTGGATGAGGCGCTCGACTGTGTAACCGCCGTTGTTCAGGACGAAGCTGTTTACGAATTAAAATAGGCGTTCTCACACGTGATGGAGAGAAACTCACATAATAGGCTTCAAGTCCCACCTCAGCATATCCCCGATCGCTTGGATGGTGAGATGCATCGATCCTTCGCCCGTGACCAGAATTGGACGCTTCCATTTCCCGCCACTTTCGGCAATTGCTTGGCCCACACCAACGATGGAACCTGTCGCGTATCCGATGCTGCCGAATACGGTTTGATTGAACATCATGATTTTTGACGGGAGCTTGCAGTCGCAGAGGCCGAACGCTGAGGTACCGGTTTCGCCGATAACAACGTCGCCTGGCTGAAAGAAGGAAGAGAGAGACTGAGTATGATTAGCGCGCACACGGTATTAAGATAGCCGGTGGGATGATAGCTTACCGGCCAGAGAAAGTCCTGTCTTAGCTCGCCGTCGGCGGAGAAATTGCCCAGGCTTGGATACGGATTCCAAGTGATCTCTTTTGACGTAGCGGAGAGTTTCTTCTCGCGGAGACTTTTGTTCAGGCTTTCTAGGACCTGGAGCTGTCAGTGTCCTGCAGGTCACGACTCTAACGGTCGGGTACTGACATATTTCATGGCCACTGGAAACTTAGTCTCTCCAATCTGCAAATTTAGTCAGTAACTCGAGTGGCTCCCGGTATGTTCCATGTCACGTACCGAGACCGAGAAGCGCTGCAAGTCAACCACAGTAGCATTCTTCTTCACAACTGTGGTGAACTCGCCAGTGTTGAAGTCGGACTAGATGCGCATGATCAGCAAATGCACCGACGGGACGAAGCGGAGTTACTGACCGGGTAATTGCCGACCCACAAGACAGCGTCCGCAGCCTCCAATGCTTCCGTCACACCCGGGTGTGTGCCCGCACCTGCGTGTACGCCACCGTATTTCGGGATCGTTTCATCCAATCCGCCTTTGCCCATGGCGGTCGTGAAAGTGGGCAGCGATGTGAGGTCAATGAGCTCATGTGTTTCGTCCACCACATTGTGACGTACAGCGCCTACGAAGTTAGTGATGAATCGTCAAACAACCTAGCAAGCACCCACCTCCATCGAAGATGATCACAGGATTCTCCGCCTTCTCAATCACCGCCCGAATCTTCTCAACAACCACGCTCTCAACCTCGGGCACATTCGGCGGCAGCGTCGTCAAAATGGGACACTCTAAACCTGCTGATGAAATCATCTCATACGCAATATCAGTCGACAACCCAATATACACTGGCCTAGACTCCAGCATCATGGTACTCAACACGCGGTCGATCTCCGTAGCCGCAGTCGGTGGGTTGTCAATTACAGTCGTAGCAGCCGTAATGTGTTTCGCCATGTTCTCGTACATATCGAACTTTCCATTCCCGAGCGAATGGTGCATGATGGCCTTGCTGCGGACCGCGCTCACTGTTGGGTAACCGACGATGTGGACCACGGGGACGAACTCGGCATATTGGCCGGCCATACCGCAGTATGCAGAAAGTTCGCCTGGGCCGAAAGTAGTGACGAAGGCTCCAGCGCCGTTGACGCGGGCGTAGCCGTCGGCTGCGTAGGAGGCGACCAGTTCGTTGGGGTTCCCTTTCCAGGAGAGGTCGTTGTCGGTTACCAGGTCTAGGAGGGCGAGCTCATAGTCTATGGGTGAGGTGTGTTAGTGGGGTTTGCAGAGAAGAGTTGAATTTTAGAGTACCTCCTGGGACACCAAAGACGGAGCGTATGCCTAGCTCGTGGAGGCGCTTGAAGAGGTAGTCTCCTACTTTGATTTGGGCCATGACGACGTGTTGGGAAGAACGATTTCTTAGGAAAGTAGAATAAAGCGGAGAATGTCGCGGATGTAAAGCCAGCTTATGAGTTGCAGATGTTCACTGTTGATGTCCTTTCTCTGCCGTCCATCATCCCATACTTATACTCCACCTCGCCATCCTCGGACGAGATCGCGATGCATCGACGTCAGAAGACAGCCTGCGACTCGGATGACAAGCTGGGCATGCGGTGCACCGCAGCAACAATTGATTCGCGGTAGCTGGGTGACTACACCCCTCTACCGATGAAGCAGCACACTGCCTCGGTTTCCGTGTCGCACGGATGTGATTACTCAATCGCCTTTATATCGCAAAGACATGGTCGTTCCCTAGCTCACGATAAGATGACGTGGTGTTGTGGTGTTTGTGCCTGTCGATTGTTTGGACGACGTGGTGGTAGGGCTGCACAGTCAACATGCTTATCTCGCGTTAGCGCATGCGACCTGCTTTTAGCCGCACGCACGATGACGGTGGCGGAGGGGAGGGCTGCAACAAATCGGCCGAGCGAGGTATATATGGGTTTGCGGCGGTGCGCGAAAGTATCGCATGAGTGTTCGGCCGAGCCCTTGTACGAGTGGGGGTTGGAAGGGAACCGAGGCTGGTAACTCTTCGATATACGGCGGTGTTCCCACAATGCTTTGGACATGCCCATCCTTCGGACACTTGCTGGTGAGTCGCGCACACGGGAATGATGCCGAGGCTTCTGCCTGTTCGATATAGGATGGGTCCCCACGATACTTTTGACGAGACTATGCCTTCTGGTGAGTCTCGCAGAGAGGATGAGTACCCAGACCTCCAACTCTCGGCATAGGCCGTTATCCACTCAACACTTCTTGAAAGACTGCTTCTTTGAGCAGTTCGTCTGTCATTCTTATAGCACGCTTCTCCGGAGAGCTGACGGTGCTTCCTGACTAGACCGAAACCCAAGGTGTATTTCGGTCACGACGGCACTCGTACCACAAGGTACATATTCACCCTCCAAGTGGGTTCTCCAGTGTTCGGTCGCTAAGTTTGCTCGAAATCGCTGGGCGCTGCGACTCAACGATGGCAAATTCTGCCGGCGGTCGAAAGAGCATGTACCCTCTGACAAAAGTCACTACGACCAGTTCCAGATGTCCGATCCACATCTCTAGTACGACAGGGCCAGAAAAACCGCACTATTAGATCATACGAATAACTACCGCCACTTGAGCTATGGGGTCGTTTCCCGCACATTCGGACACCTGGTCCGTCAACGACGCTCCATGCCCCCAGACTTCCTGGATCATGCAACCCTGGACGCGAATGTTGGCGGCTACCTTGCCATGCGCGGTTCCAACTCAATTGTTTGAGAAGAGGATTGAGAGTGTTTTGCATGTACTAGACTCTTCAAGGCACGTTACTGGGCGATGGATCGTGGGACGCGCATGAAGATCTTGGCAACAGCAGCGACGTTGCGCCAGCCCCGCATCTTCCCGAACAACCAACGCTTCTCTTCGACAGCTAGACAGCTAGACAGCCACAAAGCCGTAAAGATCCCTAACCCTTCATGGCCGCGCAACCAAAGGATACCATCAGGAAATTCGGCCACGCAGTCATCATGCATCCTGCGCTTCTGCTACCGGAGATCGTGGCTACGATATTAGCAAACGGAGCTACTTCGCCGGGACTTCTTTACACAGCACTCACCATCAACAAACTGTTCTTCAACGAAGCCGCACGACTGCTCTGGTACCATTGCGGCAATCGCGGCTCCGGCGTGGGATCCACGGGCCGCGTCACACCTGGAATCCGCCATCTTTCCGCCATTATCGAACGCGACGTGAGTCGTGCTCAGGCCTACGCCAATCTGATCCATGTGTTGGTTTTTGGTTACGAGCCAGAGGGCAATTCGTACTTCATAGCATACAGATGGCATCCGAAGCTCTCTCAGATGCAATTTCCTCGGCTGGACACAGCTAGTTTCTTCGCGCTGGGGGCTTACATTCTTCACTACGCGCGTGGATTACGAACTCTCTGTGTTTCTGGTAGGGAAGAAATACCCGGTGGCTGGCTGGACCGTCTGAGTGAGCAATGTCCGAGCCTGAAGAGTCTAAGTCTCCAAGTCTATCGAACCTCTTCGATCGACCATGAGTCGTTTTGTCATTTCCTTGAACGTAGCCAGTCTCTGGAGCATTTGGACGTCGCGAACATGTCTAGCCACTGGAATTCGCGTACTTTCCGCACTGCCTTTCTATATCCGCATCTATCCCGCCTCGAGTGCCCGTTAGTCCTGAGCGACTGGTTAGACACATCTATGTCTGGCTTCACCAGTTTGAAGAGTCTAACCACCACGATCTCGGACGATGCCCTGGAGCTTCTACACAGGATTACACCCGATTTGATCTTTTTGAGATTGATGACCGCTTCGGAACACATACTTTCTTCTGTATCGATGTTCACCAGACTGAAATCTCTCGACATTGTGGTTCCTGAGAACGGCATTCACAGCCAAGACCTTTTGCAGCTTGCAAAGAGTTGCCCTAATCTGTTCGAAGTCATCATCGATAGTGACAGACCCCTGGGCCCGAGTTCAGCTATCTCGGACGAAGTGATGAGCATCTTCGCCCTTCATCTCCCAAACCTCAAGGAAGTTCAGCTTGCATACGAGACGAGGTACACTGGCCTGACGCTTGCTTCCTTGTACTCTTTCGGGAAGCACTGCCCAAAGCTGCAACGATTGCAGCTCCCTATGAAATTTGACTGGCATTCCATGGCACAAAATGTCCCCGATCATACCGTCGTCTCTAAGTCGTTGACGAGTTTGACCTTTTCCTTGGGTGACAGCCATGTGAGACTGGAAGATTGTTCGGTTGATGATCAAAAGCAGGCGGAGAATATGGCAACGTCGCTTGCGCATGCCTTGCCAGCGCTGTCGAGCTTTTCGTTCCGAGGTGCAAGTCCGAAAGAGGAGGCGATCGTTCCATACATTATGAGCATTGAATCTATGAGGGATTCAGAAGGATCAAATTAGGTGGTGTGGGTTGCCCATGTAGTATCCAGGCTGAAACATTGTTTCGCTTTCACCGGTAGTTACACAAGTAGTCCGCCCATCTGGAGGGTTCTTCCTCTCGCAGCTGAAAAGCTGGGGTTTCAACTCTGTACTAAAATACTGTATGTAAATGCGGTAACTGTTCTCTCAAGCTAGCAGTAAAGCGTCTACCTGAGTTGGCGGTGCCGGAGAGGTGGTTGAATAGGGTGGGGTTTGAACGCTGGTACGTTGGCGTACCTCAACCACACTTGATAAATAGGCAGCAGAAACGTGGTCGCTACCAGAGAGTTGAAGGCCACACCAAAACGGCCAGGCTGGTCACAATACCTTGTTCCTTCTCTCCCCATCGACATCAAAATCCGCTCGTTCAAGTCTGTCGTCTCCGAAGAGATTCCAAGCGCCGTCGCCGTCCGCCTTCGCCGTCCTTTATCGCCGCACTGTCGCTCGACCCTCAACCTCACAACCTGTAGTCCGCCCATATTACCACCAATTGTACCGCACGTCGGTCGCGCCATAAGCACACACCTACTCCTGAATAGCTACGATCTTTTGCATGTAGTCATATTCCGACAATAGAGCTCAGCCAGCGGTGAACATGGAGTCATGTGCACGAGCGTTTGCATGCTAACCAAAAATAGATACTACGCCCACCAGCGTCGCGAGACACCTAGCACACCCACTACACAACTTCGTACTGCCTTCTCTTCTTCGCTATTTTAGCAGCCCCAAGCACGAAACGACGAACGCTCTACAATCGTTATGTCGGCGAAAAAACACCACCTCAAGTAAGATACCTCCCCACGCGCCAGTCCGGCATTCGTAGCTGACTTTCTTCCAGGCTTGGTTCCGCTATCATCACCGTTGTGGTTGGTCAAGGCGACGCGCAGGAGAAATTTGCCGTCCATGAAGCGCTCATTACAAGCCGCTCGCTGTTCTTTCGCAACGCGATGCAAGGAGACTGGAAAGAGGCGCGGGAACATGTCGTCAATCTTGTCGAAGAGGACCCCGAGATATTCTCGCTGTACCTGCAAGGGCTTTACGCCGGCCATGTGGAACCGGCAGAGCCCATTGCGACAGAAAAGGTACGTCTTTGTGTCGACGTAATCAGTACCGTCGCACGCTTGGCCACGATTTGCTGATTCTGTGTTCCGTATTAGATTTACGCCAAACGTGGTGATCTCTACGCCCTCGCCGAACGCATACGCGACGTTCAGACTAAGAATCTAGTCGTTGAAGATATCAGGACGAAGACCGATGTCAGGAATTACCTCGGCGCATACCTCGAGATGGCCGCGCACATTTACGATAGCACCCCAGGACCTTGTGGCGTGCGTGAACTTCTGGTTGACCTGCTGGCTTTGAGTTCCTCGTTTCAAACAGCGGAAGAGGGGGCAGAGAAATTCAAAGCGAAGTTAGAAGGCGTACCGCAGGCTTTCATGGTAGACTTGATCTTTGGATTGTACACCAAGAGGGACGTTAGTTACAGGTTCAAGCTACTGGGGGATTACGGGGAGGAGGTAAGGGATCGGTGACGCATTAGGATGCAAAGATCAAGACGGAAGTCATAATGACACCTGCTCCTAAAGCCGAATTCTCTTTCGACTTTGAGAGAACATCAAACAGCAACCCGTGCGGAAGACTTTTGGAGCCTCAGGAACCCGCTGCAGAGATCCCTTTTCATTGTGGGTGTATCATCGGGGACGTCAGGCTGTAGCGTGGACGTCCAGCAACCCTCGGAATCGGGGTCATAACAGCGGTACATGAATAAACATACGCCAACTATCCAGGTCTCAGTAGTAGTCTGGACGGGCCTTACTCACTTTTCGTTCACCTGCTTCACCACACTCCAACGTTCTTTTCTTACTCCACCCCCACCGCTCACCCGCAAGCCTGAACTTACCACACCCCTTCTTATATAAAGGCTCGACCTAGTCCGCCCTTCTCTCCTTCTACCACCCAATACTACATCTCCCTCCGATCTCATTTCCATCTTTCGACCAACCACTTCATTTACCAAATCCCTCTTCTTAGCCTCCAGGCCCTAATATTAGCTCCATGACTCCTATCAGCAAGAGTATCTTCAAGTACGTCGATACCAGTTGGATTTGTTAGTGATTTGAGCACACCCGGCTAATGTACCTGCAGGAAGCTCGGCAACAAGATGCTCACGGTCGTTGTCGGCGAAGGCGAGGACAAGCAAGACTTTACCGTCCACGAAGATGTCATCTGCGGCCACTCCGACTTCTTCCGCAAGGCAATGAACGGCAAGTGGAAGGAGAGCGAGGAGCGCGTTATTCCGCTGGCAGAAGAGGATCCGGAGACCTTCTCGATGTACCTGCAGGCCTGCTACGTAAGTTGCAATGTCATATGCGTCGATGTAGTCATTCGGTAACTGATGAAAACACAGACCAGACACGTCAAGGTCGATGACGAGACATCCCTCAGTACCGCTACCATCATCTGGGCCTCGGTCTACGCTCTCGCGGAGAAGCTTATGGACAGGGAGACCAAGAATGCTGTCGCCAAAGAATTCTACAAGCGGCGTCGCGACCTCTGGGAACTCTATGACACGATCGGCGACGCGGTTCAGATCATCTACGACACCACTCCAAATCGCAGCAAATTAGGTAAACTCTTAGTCGATGCAGCCGTGTACTACCATGATTGTCTCCACGAAGACAAGCCCAAGTACAACGCTGCGCTGAGGAAGGTTCCGCGAGATTTCCTTCAGGACCTCGCTGTGGGTATGGCAATGAAGAAGTACGGTGTCCATGAAGGAGCTCCATGCATTCATGATCGAGATTGGAGTCTGGACGCGGAATTCTATGATTATCTGGGAAGGTATCTCGAGACCGTCGGCAAGGAGAAGCTCAAGGCTGCAGATTGCTCACGCTTCACCAGTAGGAAGGTTCATCGACACTGTGTCTGGGACCAAGAAGCACATAAAGCAGAAGCTGAGCGTGAGGCCAGTGGTAGTGAAGCCGGTGGGGATGGCGTTGATTAGGGCTATGTCGGATCGGGGGTTTCATGGACTGGGTGACGACATCAGCATTACCCTGGGACATTCTGAGACGTATATTGCTGAAAGATGGAACACCTCGAAGAAGTATAGGGACGTTCAGATCAAATGCGAGATAGATTTCATTTGGGTTCTAGTTGTTCTTGGAACCTCGGCATCTAATGAAGTCCACCCATCGTTTACCACATAAACTAGCCCAGGTATATGTCTAACACGCGTACGATAAACATTCCAGTGTTCCAATGTTCATCGTGATGTCTTGAAGTTGTGTTCACGAATCGCGTTGCGGTCGCGGAATAGTGAGGCTTTTGCTAACAATGCGAATCAAGACCCTTCTGCAAAAGTTTTCGAATTCCTATCACAAACTCAATAATTACGATCTACGCCATCTTCCTGTCACCATGTGTTTTGTAGGTCTTAGAAGGATTCTCTAATCCGTTCGCAAAACCATTCCCATGCGGTCCCGAGGACTCCATCACAAGTTGCTTTACATTCTTCTATGACTTCATTGAATGGCGAGTGAAAGGAAATCACGGATCTTGATATTCTGCTGCCAGTGTATGATCGAACAGCTCATAGTGGATGCGGTAGCTCACTACCGAAGTAAGAGCCAAACGACCAAAATTAGGAAGAATAAGAGAGGAAGAGAAGCTGTATTTATGTTTTGTTTACCATTTACTCCAACATTGCTTGGATACTTAACCAACGTTTGCAAGGATTAAGAAGGCAACAATGATAGTATGAAGCTACAAGGCTAGAAAGTTGCTAAAGACAGCTTTGCTATCGAAGACGAGGACGAAGAGAGAGTCGGAGTCGGAGTCGGAGTTGGCGTCGTCTTAGTAGTCGTAGGGTTTTGCACCCCGACGTCGCACATTCCGTGCTTTGAGGTATGATTCGTCTCGAGTCATCTTGCGTGTCCTGGAATAAGGTGAGCCTAGTGGTGGTAGCGATGGGCGCGCTAGATTGGAAGCAACTTGCCTAGATTGTAGTAATCACAAAAGATTGGATCCGGGTAAGGAATTCGAGTGGAGTTCTGTGAGTATAAAGAGAAGGGAGAGCCCGAGCAAGGCAGATATTTAATGGACCTCCAATATTGGTGCTGCCTAGAGAAGTAAGTGCAGCCCACGGTGGCTGTCGCATGTGTGACAAGGCGACGAATAAGATAGACAGATCACGTTATAACGTAGATTAACATTACCGAGCAGCTAAGACAATGCATACAATCTCGAGAACTCTCTCAGCTATGACAAGGTATAGATTCACGAGAGCCCTCTATGAAATAGGTTTACGGGTGTGCCCCAACCATACTGTGCGAAATGCGATTGCGGACTAATTAAGCTTTGTTCAATACAACGAGAATCAAAACCTTTCAGAGGATAGGACACATTCAAGTCGTTCAGTTTGTGACGTGTCCTATCCTCTGATGGGCGATTGCGATGCGTGTTGTGCTCTTGCGTTAAAATATTACAGTTAGCTCCGCCCTCACCACCACTCGCCACATCTCCCATCTAATTTTGCAGCACAGCCTGCTGCACCAGCCACTCCTCCAACTTCCTCTGCGTCGTCTTCCCAACAAGACAGAAATTCACAATCCCCCTCGCGCTCTCTCCCTCCACTACCTTCGGCAAGCTCTCTAAGCCCGCAACCTCCTTCACCTTCTCCGCCGAGTCCAAGAATCCGCCCAATCGAAATAGTAGCACTGTCTCGCCATTTTCCCCAGTGGTAGGAATCGTAGCGCTGTTGTCCTTAAACACCCCGGGAAGTCGTAGGCTGTGTTCGTATGCTTCGCGGTCATAGCCTGCGGCCTCTTTTCCTTCTCGGACTAGGGCCCAGTGCTCATCTGTGATTCGCTCACGCGTAACTGCAAAACTTCAGCATATGCGTAATATTTTTGTGGAAGGCGGAGTTCATATGTAGGCCGCTGGAGATTCGCTTCGAAGGTGTGCTCAGACATTTGTCAAGGAGCTGTACCGTCCCTGAAGGTAGACATACGTACCATCCTCGCGCTGCTCCTTGATCAGCTGTATAGCGTCTACCGATGTATAGCCGAAGAGTCGCTGCCAACGCGCTATGGCGTCGGGGGAGTACTCGTCGGCGATCTGGAAATCTTGGGCAGAGGCCGCTTGCACCATCCGCTCGACTTCATCCCAAGTAGAGTCCATGGTGCTTTCGGAGTCTCGTGGTTCTATTTTATGCGTTGTTTTCGAACAGGTGATTGAGAAAGTTCTATACGCGTAGCGACCCGTATGTCTAATAATGTAGTCGAAATAAAAGCATGAGTCATCAAAGTAGTTGCGATAAGTGAGAAGTGGAACCAAGATGAAGACTCACAGGGCTGATTGGGTCTAAATCTTGCAGCGTGCCATTAAAACGCTGAAGTACACAACCATGGTTGGTATATCTGCGCCGAAGTGATTGTCGGATGTGCGCGCATGTACTTCGGGTCTATGTTGGAGACATCACTAGAAATACCTAGAGTTTTTCGATAGCACTCAAGAGGCTTCGAAACTTTATCTGTCGATCTCCCCTGTCTGGAATCGCGATATTCTGAAGAGTCATATGAGATGGCTGTGCTAGCCGGCGAGTGGCAAGAGCCAGCCGCCCTTAAGCGGGATAAGGCGTGCCGTCAAGCATTCAAGGTAACTAACATCAATCTGGTTCCCTAAGCCCTGTTATAGTTATGCGATACCCTAAGTCCTGAGGCATCGCGTGAAAACTTTACGCAGAATCTTCGCTCTCGGTATCACCCTCTGATTTCGCACGTTCTGCTTCTTCCCCGTCCGTTCAGGGTCGCCCTTTGTCTCTACACGCTTCCGCTTCTTGCCCGACCTCGCGCAGTGATATTTCGCGGGATTGCAATTCTCGACCGTCTCTCCTGTAGATAAAGGCCTTTGCATAAGCAGCTTGTTGCAGAGCTCTTCAAAGAATTTCTTGGGAATGTCTGCGGTTGCTTCGGGCGTCCACACCTCCTGCAGTCTGTCTCCGTAGCTGTCCACTAACAGCCTCCTTAACGGGCTGGACTCTGGCGTCTTGGGGTAAACCAATTTGGCCTGATCTGCGCCGGGGATTGGCCGATTGCTATCCTCTCCCATGTATGCGATCAGAGCAAGCTCCCTGCTCTTTGGATCTTCTAATTTGTCTGCGAGGATGTTGAGTTCGCATAGGTTCAAGTACTCGCGTTTGATAGCAGCTGCCTTACGCGGCTTCACATGAATTTGATTCGAGTAGAGAAGAGCAACATAGATTTTGAAGATATCCGATTCGTCGTCGGAAGTTTAACTACTTTATCGGTTGACCCCTTCCACTGCGCATCCAGAGATCTGTCGGTTGTTCAGCTTTCGCAGCGATCTCGGCTTCGGATGGTTGCTCAAATTTCAACGGCATTGTCGGCTGATTTGCATGAGGAGCGCTCTCGGGCTCCCGACATAATATTCTTGGTTGCATCATCCACTTTTTCCGCCTCCTCCTTCTCGTTCGGTCCTTTGCGTATACCTCTATCGACTACCTCCACTATAGAGTTGAGGTAGCTTCAATATCGGAGAGATGGCGTCATTCTAAGCTGTCAATTTATACTCACTTGGTTACCCAATCCGCGGGTGCGCGCCGGTCGATAAGAGACTTCCTTGACCTCTGCATCGCGGTTCAGGTGGAACGTGGTGACTATTAATTTCGCCGAAAAAATCCGACTTAAGTGTGGTCGACTGACTATTCGGGCCCGATGTCTGGGGCACAGAGCTGTTCTGTTCGGCTCTGACTTTATATGAGGTCGGTCATCTTTCTTATTTTCGCTCTACTGTTAGATTGAGGACGCTCCCCAGCGGGCCCAGCGGGATAAGTCCGACCAGAGGACGTCTTCTATATAACCGCGGTGGGATCAAAGACAGCTCCTCGAGTGCCAGTCCTGGAACACGATTCGTCGCGCTTTTGTGGCAGGTTATCTGTCCGATGCTATCGCAGGCACAGAGTCATACACCATTCCAACGACGTTTCCAAGGTGTCGTCGGAGTATCCAATGAGTGATCTACAAGGATGTGGAAACGGCCCATTATAAGCTCAATGAGAGGTTTTTCGTAGACCACAGTCTTCGAAGATGTTTCTTGCTAAAGCCAACATAGTTCGGCGCGTCATCCGTGATTCCAGTCTGACGTCATGCGGGCAGCGCAGATGAAGCGCATCCAAAAGCATGTCGATAGCTACTGGCAGAGACAACAAGCACTCCATTTATCAGTATCACGAGCTTGACTGTTGGGAGCATAGCAAGTGTGCTATTTGAATGTCCATTCGGACTCGTTTGTCCGATCTTGTTGTGGATGGAAGTTGCCCCGCATGAGGTTCCCCACAACACCCCGCGCGCCTTATTTCTCCACCATTGGAAATACCCACAACAAGATGCGCTCAGCAAACCCCGGTTACAAGAGTCGCGCGTATTGCCCTCATATATTTCCACCCATTCCGCGTGCCGGGATTCCCCCTTCTGTATCGCCATTAATTACATAGCTAGCTCACAATGTCTACCGAAAATCCCAATCACCCTGCCGGCCCGTATCCAGCCGGTCAACACATCGTCCCGCCGCCACGACCGTCATCTCCTGGAACAGCAGGGTTCCGCCTGAATCATCTTATGCTACGCATCAAAGATCCTGAAAAGAGCCTCAGATTCTACAATGACTGCTTTGGTCTACATGTAGTGTTCATATTCAATGCCGGACCGTGGACCATATACTACTTGGGGCCGCGCGACGTCAGTATGTTATTCTGAGATACTTGCTCAATATGTCATTCAGACGTGAAAATGTACATTGCTGAGAAGCGAGATGCTGACCATCACCAGCACTCGCCAGTATCGGCACTTCAAAAGGCCTCCTGGAGCTTTACCACATCCCCACCGACTCTTCCGTGCCATACACATCCGGCAATGATTACACCAATGCGCCCTCCGGAATCGGCTTCGGTCACATCGGCTTCACTGTGCCGGACGTTGCCAAAACAATTGACCGCGTGAAGAGCTTTGGGTACGAAGTCATCAAGCCTTTGGATGAAGCGAAGGACGAGCAGATGGGCGTACCAATGGCCGCGATCGAATTTAATGCCGTTGTGGAAGGGTATAAGCATGTTTTTCGACAATTGGCATTTGTGAAGGATCCTGATGTAAGCCGAGTCCTTCTATTGTTGAGTTGGGATTCATGTGCTGACTGATATGTAGGGTTACTGGGTAGAGCTAGTGCCCCAAGTCGTTCAACCGCCGGGGAAGAAGTGAATAGAAGGCGTCGAATGATAGCATGAGAATGGGAATCACGCTATATCTGATGACTTCTTCCGGCGGAACAAAGTCTACGCACCTTACCCAGAGGTGCATCGGTGCGTAACGTGTTCCTGGCACGACAAATGACAAGCCCTATGACATACCAAATGACGGACCCGTAACGCATATACGTGGGTTTTCCAGTGTCTAATTGCGCATCGGTAGTTTTTTTTTTCTTTTTCTACAAATGCTCAAAAGAAAGGGTCGTTTGTTACATGTCGCAAGGACTCTCACTAGCCAGTGAGCCTTTTAATGAGCCTGTTAAACTCACCATCACTCGATTAGGTTGCTAAGGCATGTCCATGGAGCACTAATGTATGTTCCAAATCGGCAAATTGATGGACGTGAAGACAACCAAATTTCATGTTCGCAGTTTATCGAGAGTATCCAAGGTCCTCTACGTAGAGATGGAGATTGTGTCTAAGCCTTGGTGTCTATTAGAATTGCTTGGAGATCCGAACTATCTTAAAGTAGTGTTATCTATATAGATTGTGGTTTCGAGCGGATTATCCAAGACTACATGTATGCGCTTACTTACTTCCACAACGCAATGCAAGTAGAAGTCTAGTTGCTAAAAGGAATGCTAAGAAAAAAGCTACATTCGCAGTGACAGTTTTGTAAGTACCACAATTAGCACGGTAGTGCCCACGCGGCTCACAGTCCTAAAGACAGAGAAGCAAGAGGCAGAAAGGAGGGCTAGCCTCAACCCTGAGTTTACTGCAGGTAAGATAGCGCAGTACTCGCTCAGGCTGTCAGCAAGATACAAAGCTGAGACCCAGTAACACCATTATCGGCATGCCCGTGCTGGAATTCACTGCAGGTAACGCAGCGCATACGTCGATCAGGCTGTCGGCAAGATTATGCTGGCAGCAGCAAGCTTTTACTTGCCATTTCGGCAGCGTTACATATGTTGAAGTTGGACTGTGGTTCATCTTGTGGTTGATAACCAGAGTTCTAATACCGCCCAACATCGATGGAGACTGCCGAGGATCTCTCCAAGACTGTCCTCCAGCTGAGATCATCCAACTTTTTTTCTGTCAGCAAGACACAAGGCTGGGACCTAGCAACACCATTATTGGCTTACTTCTGCAGGCTAAAACGAGCACGCATTCAGCTGATCGAATCAGAACCCACATCACAAGCCGTAATCGAATGCGAGAGAAGAACTAATTGATTCGAGCTAACCTTGCTGCAACAGTGTGCTGGAACGGAGCCGCATTTTCTAAATAGCAGCCATGCAACAAGGTCAGTGCGCGTTGTGTCAGAAATATATGATGCGGCTAGATTGCCGCAGGCCGGGCTGTGCCTCGCCATCCATCGTTCCCTAATCTTTACACGTACTCGAAAATGCACCTCGCAATACCTTTTAGCATTCTTGGAGTTCTCCGATACGCATTCGCTGGGTCCCATGAACATGTCATCCTTGCAGATTGTTTGACAATTAAGAATTCCTTTGTTCGTCTATCCCATATGGCTTACTACGAAAGAACGATTACGAGCGCACCAAATACCGTCACTGTGATCCCCACTCCGCGAAACGAAACAGCCGTCTGGATCCGCAATGAGCCGCTCTCTGCCACCTTTCCGGACGGGGTTATCTTTACCGCAAATATCTCCGCTGCCCGTCTTGAAGGAGAATTTGCCGGCACGGCATCAAATGGCTTTAATCCCCCCTTCAACTGCTGGAAGTTCGACAAGAAAGCCTTGTATACTTGGTACAACGCTGTAACGTGTGACGCTACGTACGACTGCAATCACCAAAACGGGCCTGGTGACAGCCAAAGCCCCAACACCACAGGAACGACAGCGATTCCGCAGCCGACCAGGGAAAGTGAAAGTTCGGACAGGAGCAATAATATTGCACTGGGAGTCGGCATTGGGATTGGAGTTCCAAGCCTTATAGCTGCATTGGCAGCTGTCTGGTATGCGAGTAAGCGTTACGATATAATGGCGCATTTGCACTTGGCTAGTTTAAGAGGAGATGATACTGCGATGCGTGTGCAAAGTGAAGAACTGGCTATACAGATGTAGGGTGGGAACGAAAGGATTGGTACGGGTGAGCCATGACAATTCAACCACGGCTGAAGGGACACAAAATCGGAAATTCACTTCAGAGCTGAATACCATGTTGTTCGACATCGCAGCAACATCAACGAGGAGATGAAAGATGGGGACTGAAGATAGCATCGATATATACAGTGGGCACCGCGTGCTTTGGTAAGGTGGAGGATGAAGCAGATGAAGATACGGCCGTGACTAAGGTATCTGCTCAGGAACCGCCATGGTACCTGTATGCGTATGAAATATATGACGTTTGGCGTTGGAGATGAAAACGGGTGCTAGGAATGGCAAGATCATGTTGGTGAGAGCCTTTTCTTTATCCGGCAGTTTGCATGAGTTCAAAGTAGACTAGAAGTCATAGGAAAATACGGATGGACCGAGTAATAGCCGACATTTGATCTTCAAGCGACGGAGCACTCTCTCTGCAGCGCGGAGTGAATGTGAAGACCCGTGACTAATGGCGATAAACCCCATTCTATCTCCAAACCTGCCACAAGGCAAGCGCAAGTCACCCATGAATTTTGGCATCATGTGACTGCACGCAATTGCCTGTCCCTTTCACCTTCACCCATGCACCACTTCATAAACAAAACATCCTTTACACAGACTGCGACAACTCTGTCCGTCTCCCCAACTCAACACCAACCATGCCAGAAAATATCCCCACCCGCGACTACTACGCCGATCTCGGTCTTAGCCCGCACGCCACCCAGGACGAGATCAAAGCCGCCTTCCGCCACCTCGCCAAGCTCCACCATCCAGACAAGCAAGGTCCAGAGCATGACGGCGACACGAGCGAGTTCCGGAAGACGCGCGAGGCGTACGAGATACTGTCAGATCCGGGGACAAGAGCAGCGTACGATCAGTCGCGGGGAGTGAACAGGGCACGGAGCAACACCAGACAGTACACGCCATCCGCGGAACCAAACGCCGACGAGGGAGAAGAGACACATAGACCCGAGCCTAAGTTCTCCATGAGCGAATTCTGGAGTAGCATCAATCCTCCTGGCGGCTTCCAGCGGACGGGCACGGGGAAATTCGCGTCGAGCAACTATCGGGCAGCGGTGCCGCCGTAAGTGACTACTCCCACTACATCCTATACCCCGAGGCCTAATCTCAACAGGGAATTCAAATCACACGGCGTAAACGTCAAAATGACCGACCACCCATCCGTCGGTATGAAAAACTGTCCGTACCGAGCCGAGCAGTGGATCAGCGGGGACGGCACCGAAGTCTGTATCTACTGCCTGGGTCTAAGCCATGATATGATGCGGTGTCCGGGATGCATGGCGGTGGCTTGTAGGGGATGTTTGGGGAAAGTGCAGAGGTTTAGAGAGGGATTGGAGAGGCAGAGGGAGAAGGAGAAATCGAGGAAGTTTCAGTATATGCCTAGTGGGGGATGAGTAAGGGGGCGGCTGAGTTGACGGTGGGACGGGGAGGGGAGCGCATTGTGGGCCGTGGTGATGTATGGTGGGAAGGCGTCTATGGGAGGATACTGGAGTCCACTGTCAGCTTGGTTCGGTGAAGGTGTGGATGGGTGTGCACGGTATCTTGAAGATGGAATGCATGGTCCACGAAGTCTCCGCTCGGGTCACTCCCATCGACCAACATTTGGAACCACCTCCAAGCCCCGTTTTCTCAAAACTGCCATCCAAAGCATATCAAACGCCATCCCAATGCTCGTTATTCATCCATTCATTCCCATCACCCCGCCCCAAACACCCGCTTAATATCCGCAAACTTAACCGGCTTAACAAGATACATATCCACACCAGCCTCCACCGCATCCTGCTGATCCTTCTCACTAGCCAGTCCCGTAAGCGCCACAATAGTGCTCTTTTGCAAAGCATGCTCCATTTCAAACTCCCGAATCTTCCTTGTACTTTCCAGCCCGCCCATGACCGGCATCTGTAAATCCATCAGTACAAAGTCAAACGGCCTTGTTGGAGTTCCTGAAGACATGGCTTCAGTTTTGAAGGTGTTGAGTGCCTGCAGCCCGTCCAGTGCGTGGTCGTAGCGTAGATTTTGCCGTTGTGCGAAGACGACGAGGAGGCGGAGGTTGATCGCGTTATCGTCTACGAGGAGGACTCGTGGAGTGAAGTACTCAGACGCCGCCTCGCTGACTGGCGTGTCGACAATCTGACTCTGGGAGAGGGAAGCGAGGGGAACGGATGTTGTGGGCATTGTGGCTGAAATGAGCGGGGAGTGTGCGGCGGTGAAGGAAGAAGGTGGGATAGTGGTTCCGGATGCGTTGTTACCGCGGACGAAGTCGCTGCTGCTGCGTTGCACTATAATCTTTGGTCCTGGTGTGGGGTCCGCAGGTGACAGGAGCTCCGGTGGTTGCGCTTGGAGGCTGTCAACCCTTTGCGAGGCACGGGTCTGGCCTTCCAAAAGCGAGGCGGCAAGCTTGCGAGGTCCGCATGGTTGTGCCATGACCTCGATGATGCCATGGAGCGATGGGAAGTCTCTTACGATGCGTGCTTCGGTGGTGGTCTTCTCGGCGGGGTCAATGCAGATACAAATGATGGCCGGAAGTGGTAGTTCGTGGCCATTTGCTTCGTGTCCGGCGAGAATGTCAAAGAGGGATTCTGGTTCGGTGAGGAGGAAATCCAAGGTTGATGTCATGTCGAATTCCTCGACTGTCTTCATGTTGAAGGTGCTGCAGCCGAGAGCCATTGACTCGCGCAATCTCTCTCCCACCCCGCCTATGCTGGACTATGATGCGTTAGCAGTGGTCATGTCAAGAGATCGCAAGTCCTATTGCACCTTGATATAACTTACCGATGGAAAGATGACACTCGCGACCTTGTCCTTCAGTATCTGCGGCGGCGGAAGCGCCGTCGAGCCCGCACGGCCCTTCTCCAGCGGTCCTGTCGGAAGTCTTAACGACACCGAAACCTTAGTTCCAACGTCCAGCATGCTCTGAACATCTACAACACCTTTGAGTGACTCGACGATTTGCTTAACGATACTGAGACCGAGACCTGTACCACTTGCGAAAGGATTTTCTTGGCTAAAGGGTGCGAAGAGTTTCGTGTCCTGGTACTCCGTTGACATTCCGCGACCCGAGTCTTCGACACTGAGTTCAAAGTCGACGGCATGCGAGCTACTAGACGTCGATTGCTGATGTAATGACACTGTGATGAAGCCAGTGTCGGTGTACTTTAACGCATTGCCCAATAGGTTCCTAGGTGACTCAAGTCAGCGAAGAGTACAGGTATAAAAAGCAAATGGCAGGCCAAACTCAGAGACGACCGGTCAAGGTGTCTAGTGGCAACCCTTCTATTTGCGGTAGAGTCTTCACGAGAAGAGCCATTGCTTATCGGGAAATACTTGGGGATACTAACATGACTACTCGACGCAAAGCCCCGGGCTGCGTTCGGACGGTCCAGTCAACAAAGGGGTCGATATTCAGCGTTACAACTACCCTCTCTTTGCTTCTATCAGTCGCATCTTTGCCAGCGTCTGCGCCTGGTATGTTTAGCCCAGCCCCACTGCCTTGGTCGTACAAAGAGACGTTGTGGGCGTCGTGCGTCTTGCGGAAAGTATGTCCTGCACAGACGGTGTCACACACTTCTTCCACCAGTTGCCCGAGGTTGAACACTGTCGTAACCCCTAGTATCGAATTATCCGCAGGTAGTCTGCGCCCATCTGCTCGTGGCTTTCGGCGGGCACCCGCGCTCCGCAATTTGTTGATTTTGGCATAGTCTAGGACGTGGTCGATGGTATCGAGCAGAGTTTTCCCACACGTCTCGATAGAAGACACCAGCGATTGTTGATACCCGGATGACACAGTATCGCGCAAGAACTCTACTGAGCCCAAGATGCCGTGAAGTGGGGAACGGAGCTCGTGGGATATCGATGCAATGAATGTCGTCTTTGCACGATCGGACTTTTGCGCGTTCCACCGCCCAAGCTCACTCGTGATGCTGTTACCAAACGCCTTCAAGTATGGCAGCTCGTTCTCCGGATTCATTAGCCTCCCAGCTACCGATGTCCAGATGAAACCACCTGCCGTCCATCGCTCTGAAGCAGCATCCCAGAGTGGTAGAAAGATCAAGCTTCGGATGTTAGGTAGTACTTTGATGAATTCCGTGGGGATGAAACGCTCTTTCCTTCTCCTAGCGTGTCTTGAGTTCGTAGGAAGTGGCGTGATCTTGTCGGCATGCTCCGAATGTTCTGGGTCCGACTTTTCTGATTTCTCATCACTCGAATTGATGCCTGCTCCCTCGGAGTCGAAATTGAAGTATTTGCCCTGGGGATAGCGGTTGATGTACCGTTCCATGCTGGCTTCGGTAAACATGAAGTCGGTATCGTTTGCAGTAGTGGAGCCAGTGCGCAGAGAGAGCCCAACAACTGGACAGGGCTTGCTTTCGGCGGGAGAGGGTGTGTCTTGGTGGCCCTCGGTACCTATGCCAGCTTCCGTAACACCCTTGTCCCGTCTGCGCTTTCTTGACGCGGTCGTTGAGCCGGCTGTCGTTGAGGAATACTGGCTCTCGTCGCTGCTCGCGTTGGGCGACGTACGAAAATGGGTGCTTATGCTAGCGGCTGATGTGTCGAAAAAGACGACTCCATCGGCGTGGGTGGATTGACGCATGATACGTGCGGCTCGCTGAAATATACGCGATGTATCCAATTCGGGGTCTGGCTCACGCTTGCGCTGCGGCTGTTTCGTCGTGGCCATCGCACTCGGCGTGTCTTCATCTGCGATGGCCTGCAGCCGAGCGTTTTCAGTCTGTTTCTCCAAGGTTGTTGGGCGATGGGCCGACGAACCGCGCGATTCCTGTGCACATGACCGCTCTATGAACTCGGTCAGACCGCGGACCATGCGCTCGCCAGTGACGCGGGCATCGCTATCCTTGGCCAGCTCGAGATGCTCCATGACAGCGGAGGATACATCGTGCATAAACCTCACCTCGGCGGCGCTGAGCCCGTCGCGGGGCTGGTCATCGCTCACGGCATACACCCCAATCATATGGCCTGCTTTCGTAGTGATAGGAACGCCTGCATAGAAGCGCACGCCAGGCTCACTCGTCACATAGTCCTTAGTTGAGAAACGCGGGTCCTGGCGACAGTCTGGAATGACGAGGGCATTTGCCTTGTACGGCTCTCCATTGTCCTCTTTTGCGGAGTACGTAGAGCCGAAGGTGTGGTGGCACACGGCATCGTCCCTCTTGAGAATGGCATGTCCCAACCAGAGGTCGTCGGCTTTGACTTCGGCGTTCTGAGTCTGCAGCGAAAGGGTCCTAGTGGCTTCGGCCAGGATGTACTGGCGCGATGAATCCACGAGCGACACCATGCACCGCCGCACGTCGAGGCGCAGGGCGGCGAGCTGGGCAAAAGCCGTCAGGACCTTGTCCCGCGACGCCTTTGCTTCATAGCCTTCGTAGGTGAGGCCTTTGGCACGTCCGCCGGCAGCGTTGATGAGGCTCTGGGCGTCCAGCCATGGTTGGTAGTATCTACGTCACACGTCAGGGGTGACCATAAAAGAGGTTCCAGCATCACCGCTGTCGCACCTCTGCAGGTCCCGCTCGCGCATAGCCTCGGAAAAGGGTCTCATCGCGATCGCATCCAATGGTAGCAAGTGGAGAGTCCAGATGGTATAAATTTACAAAGGGTTTGTCGAGCATGAACAACCGGCGCCCGGCGCCCGGCGACGTGGGGTCACCCAAGGTACACCCCTGGGCACCGCCGTACACAGTAACGAGCTCCGATGTGTGTTGACTGTACACGAATGGGTGCCATTCCCGAGGATCGAGCCGCTTGCTGCTGGATCGCCGAGATTTCTAGAGCTTCCAGGTTTCCTTGTCTCCTTTCGTCGGGAGGCGTTTGAAGTGGGCCCGGCTTCATCGGGAGCACGCGCTGGTCGAAGTGATTGGGAGCGTTTCGCCGGATACGGCCAAGTCACGCGTTCGGTGCCCGGCGGCGGAGGACAGAATTGTATAGAGAGGCAAAATACGACAGCGGGGGGCTCTAGGCTTTGGTACACGGCAACACGTGCTAAGACGCCTCTGGATGACTGGATGAGTGTTCAATGGCAGACGACGTAATTAGGAGGAGGAACTACTTGTACCTATCGGCAACAAAGTACTGCAACCCGGTGCCCGGCTAGTCACCCATTAGCGTGTCGGCGCCACGTTTCGCCGGCCGGTCTCAGCCGCGCTCGTTTGGCGCGAGTCGGATTGTGAATTTCTCCACGCTCTCACACCCGCTCAATCCCCCGTGTGCCTGTCCGCCGGCTGCTCCCGTCAACTGCTGCGTGCGTCTTGCGATCTGCTCTGGAATACATACAAGCTCAATACGTCACACCCCCCGACGTGTCAGTCTTCGCTGTCCCTCCACACCGCCAACCTCGACCATCTCAGCGCTCAAGCAGTCCCGCACCACCACCAGCACCCCGCGCCCCCGATCCCACTGTCCCTTTTTCTGTGACTTTGACTAGTCATGGCGGCTCCCACACAGTTGGCCTGTACGTCTGCTTCTCCCACCACCGCTACCGCCAACATGGCCGCCTGTACTGACAACGCCCAGATCGCACCTCAAAGGGCATCGGGCTCTTCAACGCGGCTCCTGCGTACGAGGCAGTCCCCGGCTTCACACGGCCCGAAGGCAACCTGCGCTGCTGCTGCTACTCGCCCGACAGCAGCTATTTTGCGTGGGCATCCCCCGAACAGTAAGCTCCCGACACAACCCACCTAAGCCAAGCTCTGTCTGACACGTGTGCGCAGGGTTTCGGTCACTGATGCCTCCACTGGTGCTCTGGTCGCCACGCTCCCCACGCCCAACGTCTTTGAACTCGGCTTCTCTCCGCTAGGCACTTACATCATTACCTGGCAGCGCCCCACCAAAGACGAGGATGGAAATGCGACAAAGAATCTCAAGGTGTGGAGGATTGTGCCCAAGGAGGGCGAGAGCAGTGACGAGCGGACCGTGGTCGGCGAATTCGTGCAGAAGAACCAGACCGGCTGGAACTTGCAGTACACAACCGACGAGGACTTCTGCGCCCGCACCGTTACCAACGAGGTGCAATTCTACCAGTCCGGCGACCTGAAGACGGTCTGGAACAAGCTGCGCATTGAGGGAGTGACGACTTTCGCGGTGTCGCCCGGCAAAAACCATTCAGTTGCCGTTTTCGTGCCGGAGCGCAAGGCATGTTATCTGCCCGTAGTCAGAGGTCGACGCTAACAGTCTCCAGGGCATGCCTGCCGCCGTCAAGGTCTATCAGGTCCCTCAATTCGATGCGCCTGTTTCGCAAAAGACATTTTTCAAAGGAGACAAAGTGCAGCTGAAATGGAACGACCTGGGCACGAGCCTAATTGTCCTCGCGCAGACCGAGGTGGATAAGACGAACAAGAGCTACTATGGCGAGACCAACATGTACATTTTGAGCGCTAACGGTTCCTTCGACTCGCGCATCCAGCTGGACAAGGAGGGTCCCATTCACGACGTGTCGTGGTCTCCAAACTCGAAAGAGTTTGGTGTCACGTACGGCTACATGCCTGCCAAGACCACCATCTTCAACGCGCGCGCCGTGGCCCAGCACAACTTTGACCTCGGTCCTCGAAACACCATACTCTTCTCCCCGAATGGCCGTTTCGTCTTCGTCGCTGGCTTTGGAAACTTGGCTGGCCACATGGACATTTATGACCTGGAAAAGAACTACGCAAAGGTCACCACTATTCAGGCCGCTAATTGCACTCATTGCGAATGGAGTCCCGACGGGAAGCATATTCTTACGGCTACCACGAGCCCACGTCTCCGTGTTGATAATGGAATACGTATCTGGCACGTAGGCGGGACTCTGATGTACAACGAGGAGATGGCCGAGCTATACCATGTAACTTGGCGTCCTCAGCCGTCAGCTATCAATTCGTCGGGAAACCCACTCGCACCGGTTCCGACTCCGCATGCCTCCGCTCTGGAGTTCCTCAGCAAGGTCAAGACCCCTTCGAAGCCCGCTGGCGCGTACCGCCCACCCGGCGCTCGGGGGACTGCGACCCCCCTGCACTTCAAGCGTGAGGACGAGGGAGGAGCAGCGTTTTCGAATACTGGCATATCTTCAACGAATGCTTCGTTCACCAACGGCTTTGGCAAGCCTCGTCGTCGCGAGGTCCCAGGCGCTGAGCCAGTCGAACCTCTGCAGCCGGGTGCAGCTCCTGGTGGTGGTGTCATCCTGACTGCGAATGGCGAGGGTGACGGTGAGCTTTCAAAAGCTGCTTTGAAGAACAAGAAGAAGCGAGAGGCTAAGAAAGCAAAAGAAGCAGAAGCTAGAGCCGCTGCATTGGCCGCGGATGGCAGCAACCCTCAAGCGCCCCCGGCCAACGTTGGTCGCAGCCCTGAACGACCCGATCAGCGCAGTCGAAGCAAGAGTGGAGCTGGAAACGGCTACCAGGGCAGGAATCCCAGCCAGTCCCGCAATCACGGAAACAGTCCGCATCGCCGCCAGGGCTCCGGCTATGAAGATGGCAACCAGGGCAACTACCGGGCCCAGATGAACCAACATCATCAGCGCCAGGGATCCGGTTCCAACCAGTACCAGCAGAGGAACTACCAGGGCCAACAGCAATACCAAGGCCAACAGCAGTACCAAGGCCAACAGCAATACCAAGGCCAACAGCAATACCAGGGCCAACAGCAACACCAGGGAAACCACTATGGGAACCAGCAGGCCCCTCAAGCTCAAGCACCTCAGGCTCAGGCTCAGGCATCCCAAGCCCAGGCGCCCAAGGCCCAGGCACCTCAAGCGCAAAAGAATTCGGCTCCCGCGCCCATCAAGACTGAGAACCAGGGACCTGCGCCCGACCTGACTGTGACAAGCCCCGGCGGTGGAGGCCCACACGAGAAGAAGGTTCGAAGCTTGCTCAAGAAAATGCGTGCCATCGACGACTTGAAGATGAGGCAGGCCGGCGGCGAGAAATTGGAAGATACGCAGGTCAAGAAGATCAGCACCGAAGAACAGATACGCGGGGAGCTGTCGAGCTTGGGCTTCACTGAGTAAGCCTAGTATTGTGTCACGCACCGTTCACAGCGTTTGTGCACTGGCTTTCATTGAACTTCCAGTTCGCGTGCATCTAGTCTGTTATCTGCAGTGTTGACGACGCCTTTACAAACGTCATGGGTGGTTGGATGAGAATGGACCGTGTTGGAATGAGAGTTGCTAGACTAGAAAATGAGAAAATCATACTTTGTTCCACGTCCACTATTTCTTGTTTTATGATTGCACTTGAAGACCAATGCGCGCTCTGTTTCTGCATCCATACTTGCCCATGTCCACTGGCGTAGATATGTTGGCGGTGCAAAAAGGATTACATAAGCAACGCTCACGTGAAGGCGCGGAGCACGGATTGACCGCAAGCACCTCTACAACGCGCAACATCCTAATTCTACTACTTACGCGACACGCGCACCCGCACCCCGCCGTCCAAAATGTACGACGTCGAAGACTTTGACAAGATCTTCGACAACTGTCGCTACTCGCCCGCTCTCGTCTCCGCAATCCAAGAAAACCAGCACGTCCTCGGCGGCCGCACCTTCTTTGAGCGGCTCCTCGAGCTGCTAGGCATAAAATGTACGGATACGTCGGGCACATCACCTCTTCCTGCTGTTTACCGCGCCGCTGACACTAATGCAGGGCGTCGCATGTACCCACCCAAAGACGACGCAACGTTTGCTGAACTACACACGCGGATTGTAGCTGCGCCGATTACCTTACACTATAAGTACTGTCTAGTCTTCTACCTACTCAAGGACCTATCGCCGTCACACCACCGAGACGTCGAGATTGCAGCGGATTTCGCCGGTAATGTACATCTAGACAAGCGATTCTGGACGTTCATAGAGGGGATCTGGGAACTAGATCATTTGGCGTGGGAGACGGCGGTGGAGAATCTGACGTATCCCGGCCTTATTCCGACATTTCCGGACGAGATTCTTATGGCGCTTTTGGGGCGGGGGGAGAAGATGGGGGTGGGTGGGGCGGAGGGTGGGAAGGATGCGTTGCCCGCGGCGTATTTCGAATGTGTTCGGCCGCCGCTGGGTAGTGATGCTGTGCGGGATAAGTTCGCGAGGTATATGGCTCAGCGGAATGTTACGGAGACGTATTACTGGATTCGAACGCGACCGGATCCTGAACACTACGGACTTTTAGAAATTCTGTTTGAGCAGACGCTTGCGCAGGCGCCTGCGCCTACGGCGGCGGTTTATCCGAGGGAAGTTCGGGCTGAGGAATTGGTTGGTTTGCCGTTTACGGAGGAGGAGGAGGACTGGATGGAGGAGTTTCTGACAGTGGGGAAGGGGCGGACGCTTCGGGGGGCCGAGGATACGGTGCAATTGAGGCGGTTGGCTGGCGGGCGGTTTGCGGATTTCGCGAAGGAGGGTGTGAAGGGGAAGAAAGTTGATGGTGTGAATTGGGAGACGTTGAGGGATGGGGTTCGGCGTGGAGTGGGTGGGCGGATTGGGGAGGAGGGATATGTGGGCTGAGGTCGGAACGGACATACGGAAGCATGGAGGCTAGTGATGGTATTTCATGCGGCATCTTCGAAGCGACTTCGAGAAGAGGGGTTCGGTGGAAGAAGAGTTTGAGTTTGCGGAACTCTGCAGACGACTTGGACCGAGTGCTTCTCTGCGCTCTCCCTGAGCAGCGTTCAATCTACGCGGATTAGCAGAGCTTAGAAGGCGAGAATGACGGAACATGCAACTCTAGGAGTAGCGCATGGCGCAAACAACGCATTCAAGTTTGAACATCACACCAACAAGCTTGAAGTGCGGGACACATTCGACGATTCAAAGTATAGAGCTTTTAGTTACTATATACAATCCCATGTATAATACAGTCCCGCCCCGCTCATACGCTGGTATCAATACAAGAGCTTTTGTTTGGAAAAACAAAGAAGCTGCCCCTGGCTAACCACCAAACCCAATACAAACGCCAACCCATGCAGTCGAGAGTGAGTAGAAAGCGTCCCTCTATGCTTCTCCATCCCCATGCCGAAGATGTATACAGACAGCCGTGCCGTCGGTTTATTACTATACGCGTCGTTCCTGGTCTCTCCGTTCATTCATGTCGCTCGCCATCCTCTTGCCGAGCTCATAGCTACTAATCATGATAGCACACGCAGGCGCTACCTTGAGACACCTCGCGCCCCAGCCCTTGAACAGCCCGGATGCACCTTGCTCTTGAAAAATATGCCACAAGAAGCGAGGCATGGAGAGGTCCTCCGGCCGCACCACTCCGCTCTTGAGCGACTCGGCCGTGTGCCGCATGACTTGCTGGCGTGTCTTTCCGACGTCGAAGGGTGTGGTGACGAAGGCGGCGATGGCCCCTGAGCCGGCTCCAGCGACGAAGCTGTCTACAAGTGTTGCTGTATGGTTCTCCCTGCTGCGCGAGCGGCTCCGTCTTCGGATCTTGTCCTCGCCGCGACCGATGCGGAATTCCACGCCCTCGTTTCTTGCCTCTGCGCGTCCGCGTACGTCGGTTATAACGTTGCGGCCGTACTCGTAGCCCCACCAGTAGATGGCAGAGAAAGGTACGTCTCGCCACAGCGTTAGTGTAAGACCCCTCCACAGACTCCGCACGCCTTCTGAGGCAACCATCTCCCGTACACCGTCCATGGTCTCCCGGAAGTGTCCCGCAGCCGAGGCTTCATGATGAGCGGCCTGCATGCGTGTTCTGAACATCTCAATCGGACTCACGGCTACTGCCGCCAATATACGTGCGGTGGCACCAGCGACAAGTGGGATGTAGGCTTCCGATACAATCTTCTTGAACGGGGACTGCTGTGCGGTGCGCAGCCAGTCGTACCCGGCGAAGTAGATGACATTGGCCGGTACTGCCATGACCAAGGTCGGCGATAAACCCCGCCATAGTGTTCTCGGTCCCTCATTCTGCGCGATCTTGCGTAATCCGTCCCAAGTGCTGTTGATGGTCTTCCGCTCCACCTCTTCCACCGCACACAAGGCGTCCGCAGGGTTGAGCGGGGACACTGCAGGGCCCGCTACGCAGAATGGAGCGCTGTTGTTGATCCAGAAGACTTCGCGACAACATGTTGATATGCCGAGGTTCGGAGGTAGGTCGCGGAAATGTGGGAATGAGGAGGAGGCGAACGTTCGCGGTGTCGACGAGGAGGTATTCGGGGTGTGCGCTTGCGATTGGAGGCGTACTCTGACAACGTCTAGGGGTGTTACTGGTATAGTCAGTCTTCTGTTTGTTGAAACGTGGAGGCAATGCCCCTTCCGATGTTTGTGTCTATGACGCATCCACCTCCGAGAAAAAGCAAGCGACAACGACAGCAAGGTATCGCGATGCGCTTGAGCCCAACGTCAAAACAGACCAAATAAAGAGAAAAACTCACCGAGTAAAGACGTGAAGACACTGCCCGACACCGCAGACAGCATCTTCTGCCCCAGCGACACGCCCCCGTCGCCCGCATCCCCGGCTTTACCCGTCGCCATTTCGTGCTGCTCTTCTCTTGTTCGATGACGGTCCTGCTCGCGCTACCTCGAGCCGATGCGAGGTGTGTCGTAGAAGTCCCAGAGGCGCGAAAAGGCAGGCGTGCGCATGTTCCACTGATTTTTGAACGTGAGGTGGTGGTGGTGACGATGATTGATGATGCAAGGAGGGAAATGTGGAAATGTGCACCCAGCGAGCGAGCTCTGGCCCGCGGCGAATATGCTAGCGTTGTTTAGGCCAATCGGAGCGGCGAAGTGCGGGTTGATTTTCCCTTTGCCGATTATCTTATCAGATGTGGCTGCAGTAGTGGCGCACGGCCGGCTTAGGGCTACGAAGTACAACATGTCATGTCATCGACGCGAAGTTCGACACCATCGATGCATCGGTGACTCCGCGCCGCCCTTTTGCCCAAGCGTAACTCACCGCACGTTCGAAGAGTCATCGCATCTGTAGATATGTATTCACACTAGCCTTCAAGCCGTCGCCCCGCACTCTCCCTCCTAGACGGCCCACGACACCCGACATCGGACTTATCTGCTATATCCGCCACCCAAGCCCAAGGTACCACCAGCGGACCAACCCACACAACATCAACAACCCAACCAACATGAACTCAACCGAGGCTGAGCTAGAAAGCTTCCGCCGGAAATGGCGAGAAGAAGTCTCGGCCAGGACCCAGGGGAAGCAGCCCGCTCCGGCAGTGGCGGCAAAACCGACGCAGGCGTCGTCTAGCAGCAAGTCACAGGTCCAGCCATCTAAGAGTAGTGCACCAGAACTGCCCGCAAATGCATGGAGTACAAGTGAAGAGGTGGATGAACGACAGCCGTTTGTTCACCCAAATCTTGGAGAAAAGCAGCATGGTCGTCGTTTGGACGAAACTAGCGCACAGGCTGCTGCTGCTTCGAGTAGCAAGGAGCCCAAGTCGGCACTAGAGCATTACGAAAAAGCTGTAGAGAGGGAGGATCAGGGTGTCTTGGGAGACAGTCTGACACTCTACCGGAAAGCTTTCAAGGTGCGTCATACAGATGCCAGATGACATCGTACACTAAGTATTGACATACATCAGCTCGACGCCGAAGTCCACGACCAATACAAGGCAAAGCACTTCCCGCCAGGCGTCTACAAACCGCCTGCGCCAACTTCAACCTTGAATCCCAAATCCCCGAACACCTCATCCGCCCTCCCCAACCCATCGCACCCCTCCCTCCAAAGTCTCCCTCCCACCCTCCAATCCCTCCTCGACGCCTTCTCAACCCTCACCATCCAAGGCGAAGCTCCACCAACCAATCTCTCCCCCGCACCACCTTGTCCCATTGCCACTATCCCTGAAGAACTCCTCGTCGAGATCCTGCTCCACCTCGCCATCAAAGACGTTGCGTCTTTCGCCCGCCTCTCCCAAGTTTGCAAACGCCTCGCTTACCTGGTCACTACCGAGGAGCGCGTGTGGAAACGTATAGCACTTGGTCACGAGTATGGCTTCACGGCTATGCATTACAGTTTCGCTTGTCAAATCGATGGCAAACCGCTCGGCGATGACGGGGACGGCGGTTACTTCCTAGGCTCCGACTCCGACATTGAGGAAGAGGAATCGGTTCCTCCACCTCCCTCTCCAGCACAGCTCACAGCCGCCCTCGTCCCCAGCATCTACCCCACCTACCGCACCCTCTTCCGCCTCCGTCCCCGCCTGCGCTTCAACGGCTGCTACATCTCCACCGTCAACTACGCCCGCCCCGGCGGCGCCTCTGTAAATTCCATCTCCTGGAACACTCCCATCCACATTGTAACATACTACCGGTACCTACGGTTCTTACGAAATGGAACATGCATCTCGCTCCTGACCGTTTCCGAACCCTCAGATGTAGTGCCCTACCTAAGCATGGAACACGTGCACAAGAGTCATGGCGCGCTGCCCTCGGCGCCGATGAAAGATGCGTTGCTGGGAAGGTGGAGACTTACAGGGCCGACGGTAGCTGGTGCGGGGGAGGAGGCAGAGAAGGAGGGAGGGCTTATGGTGGAGACGGCGGGGGCGACGCCGAAGTATATCTACAAGATGGTGCTTTCGCTCAATAGTGCGGGGCGTGGCGCCCGGAACAACAAATTGGCGTGGCAGGGGTACTGGAGTCATAACAAGCTGACAGATGATATAGGCACATTCTCGTTGAAGAACGATCGGCCGTTTTACTGGAGTCGAGTGAAGAGCTGGGGAAAGGGGTTCGTAGAGGAATAGGTAGCTGAGAGCCAAGCGACGACTGTCTTGATTAGAACCAAACGAATAGACCAAGCGAAGATCAACATTTGCACGTTTTGATGCTTTCATTATGGTACCTGGCATGCGTCTCTACGCGACGCTGCGATAGTCGTGGTATACATGCTCTCCCTTGCGACTCCCGATACCTTGTTCATCTACCGCCTGGGCATGCCCCGTCCACGGCCCCTTAGCGCTCTCTGTGCCGCACCCGGGGGAAGCGGCTTGTTCGGAGCCTGTGCTGGTGCCGACTCTTGGTTCTCTGTGCGCATATTAGCAACCGCTCCGTAATGTCAGTTGAAGTGGAACAACTTACTTATCGTCTCATCAACGCTCAAAATCAAGCACGCCGCCTCGGTAGCCGCCTGCAGAGCGTTCACCTTGACCAGACTAGGCTCCCAGACGAATCTCTCCATGTTGTCCGCAATGCCCTCGTTCACGAAGTCGACACCTGCCCAGATGTTTCCCTTCTTGTGCTCAACGCGAAGACGATTGAGGATATCCGTGGCGTCGATGCCGGCGTTGTCGCAGAGCTGGCGGGGTATTACCTCGAGCGCTTTCGCAAAGGCCTTGATAATGGGTTGCTGCTTGTTGCGCACGTCCTTGTCGGCATAGGCGTGGAGGAAAGCTGAGACCTCCATCTCGCATGCGCCTCCACCGGCGACGATGCTCTGGTTCTTGATGGCGCGCTTGACGATCATGATGGCGTCGTGCAGACTTCGCTCCACTTCAGCGATGAATTGCTCAGCACCGCCACGGAGGACGAGTGTGCAGGTTTTCGCCTCGTGGCACCCCTCAAAGAAGTTGAAGCGCTCACCGCCAATCTGTCGCTCTTCGAACTTTTCGCAGGTTCCGAGGTGCTTGGGCTGGATGTCGGAGCAGGTGGATTGAATGCCTGCGCCCGTTGCCTGACAAATCCTGTCCATATCGCCTTGTGCAACTCGTCCCGCGCAGAAAATATCCCGGTCGGCAAAATACTGTGTCGCCAAATCGCCAATGGGCAGCTTGCTGAGTACCACCTTTGCGCCCGTCTTGTACAGCGCCTCCATCTTGTTGAAGATGATCTGCCACTCTGCGTCTACAATCGCCTGGTACTCCGAGACCTGCTCCACGCGCACCTCGGCGTTGTCCTTTTCGCTCTTGAGCTCCAGCTCCACATTTAGGCAGACGATCTTGGGGTCCTTGAAGACCTTGGGCTGTTGCTCGAAACCGGCGTACGAGAAGGTCTTCTTGAAGGCGACACCGTCGACGAAGAGCGAATCCTGGAGCGCACCACCTGTAATCTTCTTCACACCAATGAGCCTCTCATTTATGTCCTCCTGATCCAGCGAAAGCACGGCGTCCACGACCATCTTTGTGAAAAAGTCGGCGTTGCGGTGAATGAGCTTGCTGCTCATGGCTGTCTCGGCGAGCTTCAGAAGGGTATCGCGCTGGTTGCCCTCGGTCGTGTCCACGGCAATCTCCATGACCTTGTTGACGGCGATGTTGGATGCTCTCCGCAGGCCCTTGATGATGGTCTGGCTGCTGACACCCTGCTCCACAAAGTCCTTGATCTCCTTCAGTATCTCGCCGGCGAGGACGACCACTGAGGTTGTACCGTCACCCACTTCGGCGTCTTGCGAGCGGGCGATGTCGGTGAGGATGCGGGCGGCGGGGTGCACAATGTCGAGGAGCTTCATCACGGTCGCGCCGTCGTTGGTAATGGTCTGCCTGCCATTCTCATCCACCATGAGCAGGTCGCCGCCATACGGCCCGAGGGTGCCTTTTATTGTTTGCTGCACGGAGAGGCATGCATTGATGTTGGATAGTATTTGGCCGCGGCCTTGTGACTGGTCCGTACCTGGAGGGGTCAGCGCTGTTCAGAAGCTGAAGCTGCGATGGTTGTATGCGCAGTTTGGAGCTTGGAGCCTACCCTCTCTCAGCACAACAATTGTCGGTGTTTGGCCGCCATACGACATGGTGGGAAAACGGATGCAGGGAAGCTCCAAATGCAGTGGTATCGAACAAGGTAAAGACAAGTAAACTCTCTCGAAAAATGTCACGGAGGTGTCAGTGTGGAGCTGTATACCGCAGGCAGTACCTCCCCGCAGGCGCCATACGCGTCGAGAAATTTGGAAGCGGTGCACGGTCCTCCCGGCGAGACGTTTACCCGCCGCCCGAACCCTAGCCCCAACGAGACACCCCTTCGGTCTGCGTATTACATGTCGTGCCACCCTCCGACCGCCTTCCCGAGATCGTTGCAAATCCCTCGAACCCCACTCTCCTTGATGCTACTGCCGCTGTTCCGTCCTTCCTTCGCCGCCTGTTCGTCGATCTCGTGTACAACCTAGCCATCTGTTCCCGTGACCGCGCTATCTTACCTTACCCGCGACTAGTCTCCGCTCTACATTGTCTTCTTATACCGTCTTAGCTGCTCTCTTCTTGCCTTGCTGTCTGATTCCATCTCCTCCAGTCGATAATGCCGGCAAAATCACAGTCCAAGAAGGTACGTGATTCAATGTTTCAAGTGAAACCCTGCTCAGTCTCAATAGCTCGCGCCCATACCGGCCAAGTCGACTTCCGACGACATACACTTGCCCCATCTTCTGCGCAGAGGAGGCTCCAGAGATTCCGTCGTCAAGCAGCATTCCATTCCCGAGACCATAACCGCCCTCGATACTTATCCGCCATTATTGCGATTACCAGCCGAGATTCGAAGAGACATCTTGAGACTCGTGCTTCCGTCTTCAAATAGAAGGTTCCTATTGTATGCCGACTGCGACTCTACCTCTATCAGCAAGAAGTGGAATCGGAAACACCGCCCTCACCCCGACAAGCTGGGCCTGGATATATTACGAACAAACCGCCTCATCTACCACGAATGTCTCTCCATCCTCTACTCGGAAAATCTATTCCACTTTCACGCCTTCAACTATCTGCCAGTTTTGGACTTCATTCGACACCTGAGTCCTGAGGCCAAGAGCCTAGTACGGAAGGTCCGGCTTACGCCTCTTACGGATAATCAGGACGAAGCGCCGGCCAATCACAACGTCTTTTGCACCGTCATCCATGACAGCCTCCCGGGCCTGAGCGAACTACAAGCTGATCCTTTGATATTTTTCTAGACCGCAATGTCGAAGGACCGAGAAGTGAACGTACCACAAGCCCCTAATTCATCACACCATGTCAGCGTTGCGCATCCAATATCTTGCGCATGTTCGGCAATTACGGCTCGGGGACTTTGGGCATGTCAGAAGCATGGGTTCGGAAGGTCCGATTGGCATCGGCGCACGCGACGGAGCTTTTTCAGGCGCACAGCTGGGAATTAAAGTAAATGGAAATGGCTAGTTTCTCCGATGTTGAACAAGGCTACAACCACGCGAAGTTGGGGCCATTCTGGCATGATCTGCGCACCCGCTGCCCGATCCGGTAATCTACCTTGTACTTCTGCCGAATTCGGTCGTATACCGTAATCGCGTGCGGCCTTTGGGGTCTTCTAGAACACTTTAGTGTCGTTCGGGGATTATCGGTGTCTATCTTACTTATTGAATCGCTAGATATCCCAATGTGAGTAATATAGTCCCGCGATCTCTGTTGATCAATACCAGCCTATGGTTGCACACAATGACATGCAGTCAGCGCGTATTCACGTTCATCATGTCTGTCTTACATGTGCATCCGCAATCTGCAATGCATTCACCTTTGGGTCGATCGCCACGCTGAATGGGGTCCAGAAGCGGTAGTATTTGCTGCGTTATTACAGTTTCCGGATTTCATCGCAATTGTATCGATGTCTTTTGAGGCGTGACCAACAAACAAATCGTATATTGGCCAACTCGTGCCCGGACACCTGTTGTGCACCGATGAGATTCCGAGGGACCTGCTAAGGTCACTAGCTAAATTTGCAGCACACACCTTGATGTGTATCGAATCGCCTTCTGAAGCTGAGCTCTGCATTTCCATCTCGAATCTCCAGGCAAGTTCTCGGTCTCGTAAACACGGTGGCTTCTTAAACAGTGAGTGACGTTACTTTTCGCCGATATGCTCCTCCTTCGCTTCTATCAATCTCTCGATATTTCGTCTTCGTCAAAATCTCTTTTGCGTTCGTCAGCTGCGTTGTCGCAGATGACGATGTGCCCCAAGATACGGTAACAAATAACGCGAAGGTCAGAGACCTCGTAGGCGCTGGCGTCTTTTGCTCGGTGGTTCCACAATATAAGGAGAAGAGGTCTTGCCACATCTTCATGTGCCCAGCTGCTCCTTTGTAACGTTCTTCTCAATACAAGGTAGGTAGGCCGTTACAACATTTCTTCGAACTGAACGATAATAGTGGTAGTACATGCTCGCAAGGAAGGACACAAGTAAAGACATCATTGCGCTAGCGTGCAAAGAGAAATGTCCCGTTGACAACCCTACAACGAGAATCGATCAAATTGTCCGTGCGCTAAATTCCGCCTTGCTAATTGGTACGGCAGAGCACGAGAGCGAAAAATCGGGTGATTGTGTTGCGATGGAAAGTGCTTTGGTTATATCCAGTGGAAGCAACCAGCTGGGCCTCGACAAGGCTAGTGGAAGGAATATACCCACTACGAAAATCTTTCGGATACTACACCTCCACATCGACATGTGCTGCTTTGCATTGGTCGGAGTCGAGAATGTGGTCTAACGAAGCACCTCCACGTATCTGATCTTTCCAAAGGACAATGCGTTTAAGAATGCTTCGCATCATCTTCTGATAATCGTCTGCATCGTGTGTGTACACCGTGTCAGGTGCCCTGACCTGCCGCAAGAAACTCTCGACCTGACGAACTTCGAGTGTATCAGGGACGTTAGGTGATGAGCTCGACAAGAAAGCACTGTGACCATCACCCGTGTCCAGCTCCGCAAGCCGCGCGGTACAATCGAACGAACTATCCTCTAGAGCCTCCGCCACTAGCGTGGGCAGTACTCCTTCGGAATCACAAGCTTCGAATTCTTCTTTCCAGCGAAGAATACAAGTCCACCAGCGGAAGGTGTCGTAGATCCCGATACCTTTCTGCATGGCCTTCTCGAATAAATCACTCTCCGCATCGTCTGCCTTTCGGCACATGTAGAACAGTTTCTCATAGCTGAGCCAGTCGTACGTTCGATCCGGCACATAGGCAACCATTGGCACTTTCTCCACCAAGCTCCAGGCGAAGGGGCAATAACCTTCGATAAGGAGATAGCACTCCAGCGCTAGGCGCTCTATGTGTCCTCGTACCCTTAATCCGTGACCCAGTAAGTGGTTGATGATCGGTAGCTGATTGAAAGCTATGGCCGTTACTAGCATACGTTCGTGTACAACGTGCGATGAGCGGCCCAGGTCGGTTTCCATGATTAATTGCAAAAGTGGGAGATTACCGCATCGGATGACTAGTTCTAGGACGCCACATTTGCCAAAAATAGCAGTCCGGCTTCGTTCTTCCTTTATAAACTCGCGGTTGCATTCTTGTAGCAGATCAAGTAAGTTCCGCGGAAGCTGAGTCTCGTGGAAAATGGTGTGACAATCGGCGACAGTGTTGTCTTTAAGATGCGATGCATCCGTTATCAGTCGACGCATATTCTGCAGCCATGCGTCGTTGGTCGTCGTATGCCGAGCTTGAAGTAACCTTTCTATAAGAGCGAACCTGCCTCTATTGAAGATTCGGTAAATCCGTTGCGCAAAATATGGCACTGAAAGATCCGAGGGAAAGTAGTAAGGTGCCAATATCCCAATAAGGTTCTCCTCGTCCTTGATCTCGAGACCATCATCTTTAAGAGCCTCGTCCATCGCATCCGGATGATCTGTAACCCAAAAGTCGATCTTGCCGCTCGATGACTCAAGTAGCATCTTGAGTATTTTTGGTTTGCGAAGGGTGATGGCCGCTATCAGCGGCGTGTCCCGATCGAGAGCCATGTCATCAACAGGAGCGCCCGCATCGAGAAGTACCTTTATTATAGCCTCATCAGCTCGTTCTATGGCTTGCCGTAGAGGTGATCGACCTGGCCAAGGTCCTGCAACGTTGCTTCCTTCTTGAATGAGTAGCTGAACCATCTCCAAAGAACTTTGACATATTGCGAGATGGAGGAGCGTAGACCCCTTTGGGGTCTCGCCAAACCAAGGCGCGAATGATCCGTGGAGATTCCAACCGGCCTTGAGTAGTCTTTTAACAATGTCAACCTCGTTGAGAAGTACAGAACGAGCCAGCAGTGAGCCATGATAGAGTTGTGGGGGGAACCCGTCCAAATGGAACTCAATGTCGGGGTGATCAGAGCCATGGATTACATCAATATGCTCCTCCAACAACGAGATGAACAAATTCGTGGCGTCAGAATCATGACAATCTTGTAGAACGTCCTGTACCCAGTGCTGATTTGGAGTTGCATAATCGGAAAGACCACTTGCGAAGAGCTGGCGCAAGCAGCTTCGAGGACCTGACGACAAGGCAAGGCCAAAGGGATTTACCCTTTCAAGATATCGAACGTTGACCGAATTCCCCGAGTCCAGGATTAACTGAAGAACAGACGGAGCGTCTTGGATGGCGGCAACCGTTCCGGCGAATTCGGAAGGTATGTTGGTAGATAGTGGGCCGAACTGTTCTCGCAAAGCAAACCGGAGCCAATTCTTGCTTAGATTGGGGATTGATGGCGAGATTAGCATCTCAATGAAACCTTTCAGCAGCTCATTCCCAGCTTTCTCTGCATGTGCCGGCCAGAATGGGGCGGCGTAAGCCAAGAACGGATACTCTTGACGTGCGTTCGGGTGGCCACCAGGACCCTTCTCTTGAAAGGTTTGCAGACACAAATATGCGAGACTAGCATTCGCGATATCGCAGTGTGCTTCGGTCTGATTCGCTGAGCTGTCCATGTATTCTTGTAGGGTGTAATGGACGAATCCGACGGTTTGATCGCTAATGAACGGCCCATTCCCGATCTCCAAGTCCTGAGAAGCTGGTTGTAGTTGCAAGAGGCCGCCACAAGTTTCGAGAATGATGTTCATGTCAATCAAGCTACTTCCATCTAGAGATGTGTCGTCTGCTTCTAGTGACATTGCGTGCACGAACTCCGACATCGTCAACGGGCGTTTGACGTACGCAGTCCAGGTTATCGCACGCAATGCCAATTCTGCTTCAGCTTCGGGTTGGTCGGTGATCCTTTTGAGTGTGGTCTTATACATATCGGCAAGTTTGCCAGATAGTTTGCCTAACACCACTCGAACCTGGCGCACTGATAAAGCAGTCTTCACTTCTTCTACCTGGAGACGAGCCATCAGAAACATTCCGGATGCCTTTTTTGTTATCGTCTCCACGATTTCCTTCTCAAGACCCTTTTCGATAGAGATGAAGCTTTTGAGTCTCCTCGAGGTGGAAATGGTCTCTTTCAAGAATTTGCGCAAGTCCCCAGCGTTTGCCTCAATAGTGAGTTCGGAGAAGGCATGGAAGTGGACGGACCCGTCGATGTGTGGTCTTGAAGTGCAGAATACTGACAAGTAACCTAGCTGTGCGAGATGATTCAGTAACTCTGAACGGACATCCGTATCTCCAATCTCATCTGTCCCGAGAATCTCGTCGACAGCATCCACTACAACGAAGTATCGATCGACGTATTTTGAAGCTTCGTGGAGGATTTCTAGATGTTCAGCAACGGTGAGACGAGGAACTTCGTCGTCCTGCGATTCCGAAACACGATCTTGATATTTGGACAGTGCTATCTCCAAGATTTGCGGTTCTTGCATTGCCAGCTGTCGTGTTATCGCTGACAGTAGGTTATCTAGGCTCTGGTGGCGGTGGTCTTTGTAGTCGGCATAGATGAATCCGACAGGTGTAGCTGCGGTCTCTTTGTCGTTTCGAAGTGCATTGATGACGATTGAGGCCATGATGGTCTTGCCGGCGCCTGGTATACCCGAGCACCATAAACTGGACCCCTTTGTGGCGCGCCAGTTCAAAAATCGCTCGTGTTGGAGTAGCCACTCTCCCGTGCCTGGTTGATGAATCTCAAATAGCTGCCGCTGCCTCGCTTCAAAGGTCATTGGAGAAAGCCACGATAGCATCTTCTTTCGCTCTGCTTCGTCGTAGCGACTCTCCTGCAACTTAGCGGAGAATTTCAGGTCCGAGATTCCTTGTGATACTGACGCCAGTTCTTTGGTATGATGGGGAAGATCCTGCACTATGCTGAGTATCTTCATGATTTGATCTGAGAATGTTTCCATCTGAGCGACAAGGTTCGGAATGGATCCGCAAAGCTTCTTCGTTTCCTCGATCTTCTGTGCCTGCTCTTTCAGTGCGGACGCGGTCTCACTTGATGACTTCGCCAACAAGGCACATCCATCGACAGTCAATGCGAACTCAAATATGTCGGTGTATCGGTGAATATCTTCAATGGCCTCCCGAAGCTCCTTCTCCACTACCGGCCACAGGATCCGGTCCACCCCCCTCTTAATTTTGTTGGGCTCCTGTGTGGCTTTTTGTAGCTTCCGCAGAACCTCTTGCAGCTTTGAATCGCATCTTGAACTGGTCGAGAGCAACGCAGACACGCGATCGAAAGTCTGAGGGGCATTTGGTCCCTCAAGAAATTCTTTGAGTCGTTTGAGGACTTCGATGAGCGGCCGGAGTTCGAAAATGAAGTCAAGCCCCTGCGCTTTAGGCGAGCGTGTATTGTACTTGGTGCCTATTTCAACGAGCTGAATCGAAAGGGCGATGAGGCCACCGACGCCCGCAGCGATACTCAAAGGATCCATAGCGAACTGTTCGAGGGTAATGGTGAGAGGAGATGCCGTGGTTGGCGATGCGTGCTCCTAGACCGCCCAAAATCCCATCGCGGCCAGGCTGCGAATGCCTGTCGAGCAGCTGTGCATGGGCGGCCTCCGAGGCTTGGACCTTTCCTCGTGACAGCACAGCCGCAGCCACAGATTAATTTGCAAGCGACCAATCGTGCAGGTCAGCCTGGTGAGCCTCACAGCCGCGGGGACATCGTCGGTATCGCTGATGCTCCGAAGAGACCAGCAGCGTGTCGTGTTCGGCACAGTCACTCGGGAGCCGGTCTCCGCAGATGATAATGGCCATTGCAGGACTTGTAGACACACAGCGTTAAAGCCTACGCTCATTCCCGCTCTTCACGTTGACGTGCCTGCGTACGCTATTTCGCCGCGGCGGTCGCGAATCCCCCGCTCGCAATGCAAGACGAACAACGAAAGGTTACTCGGGACTTCCGCGCAGGAACTTGTATAACGATGCAAAACGAAGAGTGCGCCACACGGACAGGTACATAACAGACGTTGACGTCGAAGGGGGTGAGCGGGCGCCGGAAGCTCGCTGGCCAATGGCGGGTTCCAGCGGGCGCTAACATTACGCGGACCAATCGTTACCGTGATATAACGCAAGGAACTCGAGCATCTAACGTCCAGGCAACAGGAAATGAACCGGTATGATTGATCAGCCAGAGGACGTGAGCGAGGCTTGATCAAAACAGCACTCCTTCGACTATTTACTGCATGATGCGGCAAAAAGGAACCTTTGCGTCGTGCACCTAGTCACCATGTCAAGTCCCATTCATACCTCCTCCCCCTTACACCCTACCACCCCTCCCTCTTCTCAGCATACTCCCCAATCAACTCCGCCACCTCCCCCGGCCGACTCAACATAGGCACATGATCCCAGCCCTGCTCCCTCTCCACTACAAATCTCGCCTCAGGCTGGTCAAGAAACGACTGCGATATATCCGCCGTGATCGTATTATCCTCACTGCTCACCACATACACAACGCGGAAGTCGCCCGTGTACGGTATATACGTCGCGGTAGCATTGAGCGCATCGAAACTGGAAAACCGGAGCTGCGTGGTCCAGTATTGGGCTGTGGCAAGGGGAAGCGCGTTGTAGAAGAGTTCCTCGGGTGGGAAGTTGGCGAGGTCGTTGTCCCCTGGAGTGAGGCGTTAGTGGGTGGGGGAAGAATGGTGGAAGTAGGTTGACGGCAGCTTACAGTAGACTTTTCCAGTCTCATTGTAGCGGAAGGAAGGGGGCGATACATCGCGGACGTCGGGTTTCGAGTTCGGCACTGTGACTTCGGTGATGGACGGGATGTATCCAGCGAGGTAGATCAAGCCGAGGATACGTCCCGGTTTCGTCTCACCCCGTGAACTACGGCGTATCCTCGACACGCCTTCCCCAGTCTGGGGATACGCCGGAAGGCCCTTGACAGCTTCGCCGATAACCGTACATCCATAGCCTGCATGCTATCAGTAATCATCGACGCTAGGGTATTGTCACGCACTATTTCCAACGACGAGGACATCCCTGCCGGATTGGCGTTGCTCCTCGACCGCGGCCCTCACGGCTTGGGCATCGCGCTCGCGCCCGACGACTTGGCCGACGGAGGGAAGATCGACGGCGTTGAGGTTGTCGTAGCCTGCTTTCTTGAGATCGTTGATGACGAGGTCGAAGACTTTGGCCTGATGGAAGGCGCCGGGGACGAAGACGATGGCGGGACGGTCGTTGGTGTGAGCTTCTGCTTTGGTGTTTGCTAAGAGAGCGAAGAGAGCGGTGCAAAAGTAGATGAGGGAGTGCATAGTTGTGATCGAGCGTTGTAAAATGATGCTTAATGGAGTATGGCGTTGGTGACGAGGAGTAGATTGGTGGGTGACTTATGTACAGATCCAACCATGCGTTTTCCGCTTTTAGTCCGCTTCTATGACATACAGTCCATCGCGAGATCACTGATCACCTGCACGAGAGTGCGGAAGCTTACAAGTTCGGCTCCCATCGGCGTCGAATCTTAGTCCGCTCTCCGAGATTACTCTATCGCGAGATCGCTGAATCACCCGAAGGTGGAGTGCCTCGGCTTACAAGTTCGGCCTCTAATCAACGTCGAAACTAGAGTGCTGAATGGCGAGGTTCTAGGAAAGAGCGGCTACTGCAGGGTAAGACCAAACTCGGTCGTCGAAAGTCGAGAAACGGACCCCGCGGGGCGAGAGAACCCTGGTGTAGGATGCGAGATGTGACATGTGCGAGATGATCCAAAGGTGCGATCAGAGACAATCTGCGCAACGCAGAAACAGTGGAAAGCATGGAAGGAAGAATTAAGTTTAGTGGCTTTTCCATTCATGACCGGACTGTACTCGAAAGATTTGGTATTCAAAATAAGGAACAAGAACTGCGACATGATGGTGCATAGGTGTTTGGTATTGCTTAACTGGGTATGTGGGCACGATGGTTAATACAGTAATCGTACAACCCCGAATGCCATGGAAACAAAAGCGCACATAGTACATCCTCCAAAACCTAAGAAACAGAGCCAAGACAAGGTAGTGGCAGTATGTCGGAAGATCGACATGTACGACTGGACGAAGAGGAAAGAAAAAGTGAGGTAAGAAACGCACGGTGGAAAGGGTCAGCCGCCACAATGACCTGACAGCTTGTGCGGAGCCAACCAAGTGGTTTGGCCAGACAAGGTGTTCAGATCGTCTGTCAAGGCGCCGCTAGGAGGTGTTACCTTCCATGGCAGCTTTATAAGCAATTCGCAAGGTCTTCGAAATCGGAGCCCGCACGGGCATCGCGCACGTGATGGCTCCGCGTCGCGGCAAATTGGCTGGGTCGCGTCGCGCCTACAAATTCATGCGCCGAATCATGTCTCTTGACTCCGGTTCCGGAAGCTCGGTGCCACCGACGTTGATCTCGCCCTGTTCTACCTGAACGAGATCCGGTTTGACGAGGCCGGTGTGGAGGTACTTCAAGAATGACATCATGCTCTGCTCGAAGTCGACGTACGAAAAGCGTGCCTGGGCCCGTTCCATTGCTTGCAGAAAAGACGTGGGTGAACCGTGGCTGGGGAGGAGCTACATGAGGTCAGACGAAACAAGTCTAAGAAGGACCTAGCAGGCCAGAGCTTACCTCGCGAATGTACCGTTGCTTGGTACTTGACCAGCCGTCAATCTCCTCGCGCGTGTTGCCTTCGACGCAAAAGAGGCTGCGCATGGCCTGGATGTCGGTGCCTTCGTCAGGCCGTCGGGAACTGCCAGGACAGCCGAATGCGAAGATGGTGTTGAAGGACTCTTCCCCGTAGGCTCCGTTCTGGAGGTACTCTTGGATGACAGCCTGCAGCATGAACTGGCCGACCAGCTCCATCCACCCATCGTCCGGCATCCAGTCCCCGATCATGACCCTCGAGGCCGTGAGCTCCACAAACAGCGGCAGCAAGCAATGCAACGAGGGGGTCCCTTCCACGTCCGTCACCCACCTCCGCCTGTCCTGCGGCTGGCCCAATGCAGACGCAAGCTCGTGGCGGTTTTCGGCAAGCGCACCATCCGAGAGTGGGAACTCGCTTGGGGTGTCGAATGGCTGCGGCAAGGCGGGAGCATGTGCGGTGTACTGCTGCCAATAGGAGCCGCGTTTCCTGTTTTGCGCACGGAGCTCGTTCAACGACTCGGCGCTAGTCCATGTCTTTTCGTGGTTCAAACGGTGGCTGAAGAGCAGCGCAAACTGCAGCAGCCGCGAGCGGAAAGCAGCTTGTGTGTTGAGACGGCGCCCGTTGTGCCTGTGTTTGAGGAAGGTCCTCCACTCTGGGAACAGGATTAGCAAGAGTGTTTCCGAGTTCGGTTCGTGGCCTGTTGGAACCAGGATCGTGACTCGTCGGTGGATTGGTTGCCATCAGGAACAAAGGCAGCAACACGACCATGCCGCCACTATTGGGAGACCAGGACGGGTTTGTGGGGCATCAAGAAAGGACATACCCGCAGTCATGGTGAGCAGAGCATCGGGCAGGTCGGATTGGTAGGGGTTGGAGCTCGCGCGCCATTCGAAGAGGGACTCGGTTGCCTTGTAGGTGAGGAAGTCCTGGATGGTCAGGTCGACGTCGAACTGGTCTTCCTCTTCGTTGTCCATCTGGCGGGTGAGGGTGTAGAGTCCGGCGAGGGGCTCTCCATTGCCGCCTCGGTGTGCTGCCATGGTCTCGGCCAGCTCTTGCTCCAGGTCTCGCGTGTGGGTGCTGGGGTTGCGCTCCATGGCTAACATGGGTGACAACAGAGAGAAGAAAAAGGACTGAAGGAGAGTCGAGAAGAGAAGAAAAAGGGTTCGGTGGGGAGAGGGAGGCCGCTGGCGCAGGCGAGGGAGATATCGACTTATAGAGGGCCAGCCCAATGGTACCGGGCTGGAGGCACACCGCACGCAAGACCGGCACCACGTGAGGGCGGGCGGGCGGTGGACGCTTCAGGCACACCTTTCATGCATTCGCTCGCAGCTCGCAGCCGTTTTCTCGGGCGGCGAGGGCATGCGCACGCGATGCAGGTGCCCCTAGGTCGAGCAGATCAAACTGTGTGTGAAGGAGAACTAGCGGCATTGGGCGGGCCCACTTCCCACTGCCACTGTGTCTGGGCGAGCGCGGATGGCGCGAACGATAATGAGGGCGGCCAGGCGGCGGCCGGGCACGCGTCTGGCCGCCGTGCAGTTGGGCATGGCGGGCGGGACGGCGACGACGGCGGCGAGGACGGCGACGACGGCCCTGGAGGAGACAGCTCGTTTGATTGCCTCATCTTATCTCTTTGGGGATGGGAGTGGCCGAGAGGAGCATAGCCGCGTTGGAGGTGCCAGGATGGCCAGGACGGCCAGGATCTGCACCTATTGCCGCGCAGCATGGTACAACAGATGGCCGGGGCTCTACACAGTAGGTACAGTAGGTACAGTAGGCACAGTAGGCACAGTAGGCACAGTAGGCACAGTAGGCACAGTAGGCACAGGAACGTTACCTAGCGGCAGCAATTGGCATGGCAGACGCGCTGCTCTGCGCCCGTCGAGCCGTCATGCATCGCGGCGCGCCCCCACCAAGCCGCTTCAGCTCCGACACCTCCAACGCCTCCACTGCCCTCCCCCCCCCCCTCCCATCCCACCCCTCCCCGCAGCTGAGCGCCCGAAGAAAAATGCCCTGCGAGGGGCTGCCTTTGCGCCATCATGCTGTATCGAAAAGGCGCCGCCCTCATCTCGTCGTATAGCAGCCTGCCGTCGCTGTGCTATACCCCCGCCGCCCCGGGATGCACGACGTCATGTCGCCCGCGCTCTCACACGACCTCCCACCGGCACACGCGCCCCTACGCCCAGCACGCATCGTCGTCGTCGCCGCATTACCACGACGCCGACCTGACCTGGCCGGACCCTGTCCATCCCCACAAGACGCCGACGCCCTACCAGATCCTGCACTGCAGCCGCGGTGATGCCTATTCGAAACACCGCTTCTACTCCCTCGTCAAGCTGTACCACCCAGACCGCTGCGACTCCTCGATAGCCCACGTTCCGCACGCCATCCGCCTGGAGCGCTACCGCCTGCTCGTCGCCGCCCACACCATCCTCGCCGACGATGCAAAGCGGAAAGCGTACGATGCGTGGGGCCACGGCTGGAAAGGCCACCACCAGACCCCCTCGCAGACGTCGGCCTACCACTGGGCGCCAGAGCAGAGGCAATGGCCGCCGGGCCACGACCCCATCAACAATGCCAACTGGGAAGATTGGGAGCGCTGGTATCGTAGGGAGAACGGCACCGAGGCCGAGCCACGCGACATGTTCATGACGAACGTCGCTTTTGTCGCCCTCGTCTTCTCCATAGTATCTCTCGGCGGCATCGTGCAAGGCACGCGCGCCAACATGCTCACCTCGTCCGTCATGGAGCACCGTGAAAAAATACACAAGGAAGCGAGCCTCGAGCTCCGCCGCTCCAAGCACGCCACCATGGCCGGCGACCGCGAAGAGCGCATCCGCACCTTCCTCGAGCACCGCGAAGCCGTCAACTCGGGAGAGTACCCATACCAGCGCTTACTGCCACCAGGCGAAACCTGCGCGCCTGACACTGCTGTCAGAAAGTAGTGAAAGGGTAGTGGGCACTGGACTTGAATTTGAGTCCGCACTTGTCTTAACACGATTGTCCTATTGCAGCGCATTGAGAGCTTTGATGAGGGTGGCGGCGCACGAGGCTTGCGTTCTTGTGTCTATGGTATTGCGACTGGGATCTGTACATATAGCGTCGCTTTGATGGCGCCAATCCTGGGTTTTTATGCGCTCGGACACTACACTACTTTGACGACGATTCACTTCAAGAATCGCCAACACGTTGCCAAAATCTCATCAATCCGTGTTGCAAGCGCGCTCGTTCCTCTCCGCCTGTTCGTAAACACGCCCAAACACCCCATCTTCCAGAACTTCTCCATCGCCTTGGCCCTGCAACAGAACGATGTCCCCTTCCCGCGTTTCCACGTCTCAGACGGTACGTACCTGAAGACACAGGCATGCATGCAGGGTCCGCGTCGCACATCACAAACGAGCATCGAACCGGTCAGTTCGCAGTTCGCAGTTCGCATATGCGCATCCTCGCACGCACGTTGCGCAATGCAGCGCGCGTGCATACCCGCTGTACGCTGCAGCACCCGAGATCGACGTGTCGTGCCGGTCTGTATGTGACGAAGGCGGTAGATCGGATCCCGTTTGACGTGCGCAAGCGCCTGCAGTAGACTTTGGACAGATTCAGAGGCAGGGGTTTGGAGTCAGTCCGCGCGCGAGGGGAGGGCAAGGCGCTGGTGATCAGTATTGACGATATATTGGCCTGGGTAGTTCCGTATGGTCATGTCGTTGACGCGGGCCGCATAGATGCAGGGGTGCCTCTGTGGCGCGCCTAACGAGTCAATGGACCATGTTCAATAGTCAATCCTTTTCAGCACGATTAAGATGCGAAAGCAGCACACGCCGCTCATCTCAATGTCAAATCCTCCAAAGCGGACAAATCTACGAACCTGTCAGGAAACAGTGGCCGTGGGTACCCCAGCCAGCAGTACCTCCCATCACGCCTGCGCATCACCATGCCAAACCTTGTACCACAGCAAGAAACACGCGCCCGTCGCCCGTTGCCGCAGAACACGAGGTTTTGCGCACCGGCCTGCTCGTTTCAAGGCGGTCGTGAGGACATTCTGCGATGGCGCATACTGCTTTCGAAACGGGTGCAAAGGGCATGCGTGGTAGCTGGGTAGGCATGCTGCCAGCCTCTATTTCTCAATCGAGCAGGCAGGTGTAGGCGATGCGCTAGTTGCGCATTCATATCGACTGGGATGCGGGGTGCTGCTCCACTCATGTGTCGCGCTGCTGAAACTGGACTGTGTCAAACGCGCTGGACACCAATTGCCGTGTCGCTGGATGATAATTCGCGCATGCGATATCGGTGGGGGCGGGGAGAACAAAGATGGGAGGGATGGTTGGAGGAGGGAAGTATAGTGGTGTGTGGAAGCATGGGGTGGACTCTTGATTCATCGCTACTTGGGTCTCGAAGCATATGTACAGCAACGTTCTGGATACCTCGACGACTCACGAGGTGGTGGGATCAAACCGCCCTTACACCGCTTTGAGGTAGACGAACTACCTCCCGTCGAGGCAGCCGCAAGCCAGAGCCGCGAAGGATCGGGCCTTTAACCACATCTGGATAGACTTCACCATTTTTGCGTCCTGGTCTCAAGAGGTCGCCGCACCACCGACATGCCAAAGGCTAGTTGGTCGGGAAGCCGTTCTTCAGGTTCTCGTACTGCGAGTCGGGGTACTGTACCCAGTTGGGTCTATGCTCGAGGGCACCTAGGTCCGCAGCAACCTATGGAGCGAGTCAGCCTTCACTTCCGCGATGCAGCGAGCGATTCGTAAGTAAAAATCGTCGACGGCAAGGCCAAAGGCGTTCTTGTGGAAGCCGCCGAACACGGCAAAGAAGCCCCTTTTTCAAGTGGAGAGGTGCGAGGAGAACACGTACGTTGGTGACGATACTACCACCATCCTGCCTGTCGCCGCTCAACTCCCACCACATAGCTCCACCAAGACCCTTCTTCTTGATATACTGCACCTTAGTCTTCGCCATATCGAGCGTGTCGTACGAAACCAGCGTCTTAGAATTGCCGTCGTAGGAGTACGTAGCGCCAGATTCTTGATCGTAGTGCACTTGAGCGCCGGCATGAGGCAGATCCTTGTAGTCCCAGACGCCGGCCTCCCACGAGCCCTGGCCGACACCTTGGAAGGACTGTCCGATGCCGGTCGTGTTGGTGAAGGCGCGGCCGTAGAGCGGCATGCCGAGGACGATCTTGTTCGCGGGTACGCCTTGGCTAACATATACGTCGATGACGGAGTCCGTGTTGAAAGGCGTGCATGTTGGGCAAGAGTTGGATTGGTAGAGGTTGGCTTGGTGGCCGGAGGCTTTGTCCCAGCTACCGGCGTAGTCATAGGCCTATGCTGTTAGTATGCATGATGCGAGGGGCGCTCCGCGCGACATACCATCAGGTTGATAAAGTCAAGCACCTGGGCGAGCTCTCCCAGAGGCATGTTCTTGTAGTATTTTTCTCCGGCTGGTGCGGCGATGGAGAGCGCAAAGTGTGGCCTCGTGCCGTCGGAGCTCTTGCTCGCAAGCTCGTCGGCATAGGCATCCATGCCTGCTCGGATCGCTTGGAGAAGCTTCAGAAGTTGCTGGCCCTGTTCCGGGTTCTGGGGATACTCCCAGTCGATGTCGATGCCGTCGAAGCCCAGGTTCTTGATCAGCTTGACGCAGCTGTCGGCGAACGCCTGGCGGCCTTGCGCTGTCGCTCCAGGGGCGTCGAAGTGCTTCTGCTCGTGGGCATATGTCCAGCCACCAATAGAAAGAAGGACTTTCAGGTTGCGGTTCTTCTGCTTGAGAAGATTGAGCTGCTTCAGATTCCCGTAGAGGTTGTTGCCCTGGTCGTTCCACGAGTCGCCCTCGTAGTGGATCTGGATGTCGGACCATTCGTCCGTAAGGAAGACTTCACCATTGGGACGATTGTCGCCGAAGGAGTAGAGGACGTGGGTCAATTTGTCTGCGGGGATTGTCTGGGGAAAGTACTTTCTCCCGTAGATACCCTGAGACGGGTTAGAATGCCGTCTTCCTACAGTCATCTGTTGGAGCTCACCCAGTTGACGAAGTAAGCAACAGTTCGGAATCCGTCGCCGCCACCCATGTCGTCTGTTGGATTATATGGCGGCCGTGAGGCTGGAACCAAGACTAAGGTTTGAGGTCGTTGGGGACGAGGAGTTGGATCCTAGGCAGAACGTTTAGCGACACGTGATACTGTGGTGGTACAACCATACGAATGAATCTCGGGGCACCTAATGGTAGTCAACCACCGCGGGGTACACTTACGCTATCGCTGTCGGAGGTAGACGAATAGAGCGGAACGCGGATTGTCGATGCAGAGTCCCCAGGTTCAGTACTCTCGTCTTCTGTGGTCTCTTCGTCCTCGTATGTATAGTTGTCCTGGTACAAGGATTAGTACGTTGTTAGCTGAAGGAAAGGAATCGTGGTGCCGCATAAGCGCAGTGTGCAGGGAAGGTAAGAGCTGCGCCACCAACAGCCACACACACGCTACGTCACCCCGCATCCATGTATATTGAGCCTCGCAACTCGACGCGTGTGGACGGCAAGGAAGCTCGCATGGCGAAGCCTGACGGCCTCCACTTCTCAATACACTTGGAGGCGTGGCGCTGCTCGTGCGTTCGAGTGATTGGATACGTATCGGAAGCCGGCAACAAGTGAAGCCCTCTATGGGTGATGCGCACGGCTTTGGGCCAATGTAACGTACCAAGAGTGCAGTACACTCGCCGACCTGCTTCTGCAGCTCGTAGATCTGCTCCTCGGCTCTGTCGCACCATCGACATGACTTCGGCCGCCGTTGCGCGAACGCGACGGGAGCGATGAGGAGGGAGCCGAGAACGAGGCTGAGAAAGGGACGTGCACCCTACACAGTTGGTGTCAGTTTACGCTCAACCTAGCCTCCTCCTCCATATCGACTTACCAACATCTTTCCTTTCTACGCAAACATGCGCGTCTCCAGCTCATGGATAACTGACAGAGTTTCAGCTTTTGTGTTTTATTTATGCGCGACGCGTGAATCTCGGCGCTCTTGACATTCCTCGGGTCCTTGCTTCTCATCTCGCCGCATGCCTCGGAATGGTTATCCATCGCCATTGCAGGTATTTTGAGCAGGTTTGCCACAAGGGACACACGTGCGCTGGTATGTGTGCCTGGAATGTTCGGCTCACCTCGCCGAAATAGTACATATGCAAGCCGCGCCGTTTCAGGAGAGTCAGCGACTTTGTCCAGGCTTGCCTGGAAGAATGAACATGACTTTTGGATCTACTCTCCACGTGAGCAGACTAACATCTAGCGGAGGGATGGATCATTCGGACAAAATTTCCTCTTTTTGCGGCGGTCTGCAGGAGGCTCGTATATCGAGCATGAAGTTTCATGCGCGTTCGCCAAGGAATGCTTCACCGGTCGGCTGATTATGTCGTCGAGAGCACCACAGCCGTGTCAACTCTACGAGCTCTAAGATGGAACCCGTGGGGCTAGCTGCGAGTATTATCACTGTTCTTCAAGTATCGCATAAGATCAGCATTCTTTGCTTGGATGTCCACCACCGCATCAACAGCGCAAAGACGGACATGATTAGGATATCCGAAGAGATCAGGTCGTTCCGTTCCATACTGGAAGGGCTAGCGGACCTGGTATTGACTGGACAGTGCAAACCGCCCCTTGCTGCGGGAAAGCCGGAAGCACTCACGAGAGTCGACAAGGTGCTCGCCATATGCATCGCCGAATTGCAAGATCTAGAGCTGGAGTTGCAGAAGGTGGTGAAGACGTGCTCTCAATCACGACTGAAATCCATGACGTGGATTTGGAAAGAGCAGGATGTTGTCCGTCGTTTGCAGAACGTCTCCCGTCTGAAGAGCACTTTGCAGCTTGCCCTCAACCTAGATCAGACCAGAGTCATCTCCGAGTCGCACGCGAATATCCTATCGCTTCGAGGTACTGTCGAGAATGCAACCTCTGAACAATACCGCCGCTCGATCATCGCTTGGCTCGGTGCGCCATCTCCCTTGTCGAATTTCAACGATGCGCAGAGGCTGCGGAGTCATTCAACTGGAGACTGGTTCCTTCACAGTCCGCGCTTCAAGAGTTGGAAAGACTCAGGTGGTGACCCTCTCTGGCTTCATGGCATTCCTGGATCGGGAAAAACGGTACTATGTTCCTCCATTGTAGGGGCAGTCATGGACTCGACGGCCCCAGGCAACCGTCCCCTTGTTCTCTACCATTTCTTCGATTTCAGCACTCAAGACAAACGAGCAGTCGGCTTGTTCCTACGCTCCTTCCTGGCACAGGCACAGATCCCTGCGCCGAGGGTCCTTCAACCACTGCAGAAGCTGTATGAGAGTTATCACGGAGGCTTGCAATATCCAAGCGATCAGGAGCTCATAGACACTTTGCGCGCGGTGCTAGTCAACGGCGGAAAGACCTACATCGTTATCGATGCTATTGACGAATGCATGGAGCGCGACAGCTTATTGAAAGCTATTCAAATATTTACCAACTGGAATATGGATCAACTTCACATTTTGGCGACAAGCCGCATGGAAGGAGACATTCAAGATTTGTTCAGACGTCTAAGCTGGGACCAATGTCGTAAGTAAGCCAGTGGGATGAAGCACGTCGTGTTTTCATGTACCATAGCCCTTTGTCTAACGCATCGGGTGCTGAGAAGCCTGTGGATGAACTTTGCTAATTGCATTACCCCGACTATTAGATATTGACGCGGAAAGCGTGAACGACGACATCAGGCTTCACATACAAGAGACCATTTCCAACGATTCTCGACTGCAAAGATGGTCGGAAGTAATTCAGCACGAGATTGTCGACACTCTTACGTCGAAAGCCGGTGAGATGTTCCGCTGGGCTGACTGTCAACTGAGGGCTTTGAAGAAGTGCAAAACTCAGAAAGAGTTACGAAATACACTCCGATCCCTTCCCGCAACCTTGGACGAGACTTACTTGAGGATCCTGGACAATATCGATAGCGCCTCTGCAGGTCATGCCCACAGAATGTTGACGTGGCTCTGCTTCTCGTCGCATCCGCTAACAGTCGACGAAGCTATAGAGGCATTAGCGGTCGATCCGATAGAATTGTTCTACGACCCTACGGATAAGATAGAGAATCCCGAGGATATACTGTCCATTTGCGGGAGCCTTGTGGCCTGCAACAACGGCGTGCTACGGCTAGCACACCACTCGGTGAAGGAGTATCTAATGTCCCAGCGGATTCTTGACACTCGCCACTCGTCGTACTTCATTGCAGACATATCCGCACACGAGTCTATTGGCAAGACCTGTCTGATATATCTCAAGCAATGCAGCACGTGGTTTCAAGACCGAGTGTTCACTAGAGAGACTCTCCCTCCCCTTGCTGAGTACGCCCTGAATTATTGGTCGTCTCATTACAAAGCGGCCGGACGACCACATGCTCTTTCCCTACTCGCATTAGAGATGCTTGAGCATCGGGAGTCCAACTTTTTCCAATGGGCCTTCTTAGCCGGCGTCCTCCCACGAGGTCCACAACAACAGATTGTGCACGAAGAAGAACCTAGTCGAGGGTTGTCTTCCCAAAGCGTTCAACTTTATTACGCAGCCCTGGTAGACAGTCCACATCTCATCAGTGCCATTTTAGACAGGGGTGCGGACATTGACGTAAAAGGAGGCTACATTGGAACAGCCTTAGTAGTGGCAGCGTACAAAGGAAGCCTGGAATGCGTCGAGGTCCTTCTTTCCAGAGGTGCAGACGTCAATGTTAAAGTCGAGCATTATGGAAATGCTCTTCACGCAGCAACATCAGGAGGATGGCTTGAGATAATGCGGCTCTTGGTCGCTCACAAAGCGGATGTCGACGCTATAAGTGGGTACCATCATACTGCTCTTCACGCAGCGGTAAGTTTCTTGCAGTCTTATGAAACAGACGCTAACGCCC